>WNGK01003462.1_pt1 | contig 39075 bp, 35 predicted proteins | sample 5400601 | NCBI WGS metagenome assembly WNGK01 (sample SAMN13153376, study PRJNA577476) | soil metagenome | isolation source: 60 cm soil or saprolite under Garry oak tree replicate 1 | place: USA:California | collected 2016-06-15 | reverse complement strand
GTCAGCGTGACCACGCCGATGTACACGCCGATGACCAGCCCGGTGACCAGCGTGTAGGACAGGGTGCGGCTGATGATCCGGTCGATCTCGTACAGCCGGAACTTCAAGATGCCGATCCCCAGCGCGACCGGCAGGGCCGAGCAGCAGCCAGCCGATCGGGTTGCCGGGCCGACGGACCGCCACCAGCGTCCCGACCGCCACGATGGGCAGCAGCGTCATCGTCCGGATCAGGTCGCCGACGGACTGGCCGGCCGACGCGCGGAGCACCAGGGCGGCGACGCTCAGGACGAAGACCACCGCGCCGAGCACGATCGCCGACCGTGCCGAAACCACCCGGTGACCTGGTTTCCCCTCCATACCGGCCACCCTAACCGGTGAGCGTTCCGGCATCGTTACGGCGTCGGAGCTACGGGCTGACGCTGACCACCACCGTGATCGTGTGGCCGCCCGGGTTCACGGTGAGCTGCCCGTCCAGCGCGACCAGGCTGGTCGAGGTCACGCTGATCGTCACGCTCGCGCCGGAGGCCAGCGAACCCGAGGAGGGCGAGACGCTGATGCTGCCCACCAGCGTAGACCCGACCGTGATCGAGTAGGCGCTGACCGGGCCGCCGTTGGCGGTGAGCGTGAACCTTCCGGTCGCGGTGCCGCTGACCGACACCAGCTTGACCTGGCCGGTCGAGACCGACAACGTGCCGGCCCTCGGCGGCGTCGGGCTCGTGGTGGCCGGCGCCGGCGTCGGGCTCGTGGTGGCGGCGGCCGAACTGGCCGCCCCCGGCGACGGCAAGGCAACGGGGGTGGTCGTACCGCCACGCGTCGAGGCCGACGGCGTCAGCCCCTGCCCGCCATGGCCGCCGCTACCGGCGTCGCCGGTGTTGCCATTCTGGCCGGAGGGGCCGCCGTGCGCCGGAGCCGGTTTCGTGGTGCTGCCGGATGCCCCGTGCGTCGATCCTCCCGCCGCGCCGACGGCCGGCTGGCCGTGATGCTGGCCGGCGATAACTCCTGCCACGATGGCCCCGGCCGCCATGACCGACGTGGCCGCGCCGGCCACCGCGGCGTGCGGATGCTGCCGGACGTGGTGCCACGGCCCGGTTCCCGGCGGGCTGATCGGCTGGGGAAATCCATTGGGACCGAACGGGCCTGCCCGATTCGCCACCGTCAGCCGATGAGCCGCTCCGGCAGGCGAGCGATCGGCCAGTATGCTCAGCAACTGCTCGCGGAACCCCGGGATCAGCGCCACCACCGGTACCGCGCCGGCGAACAGCCCCGGCGTCAGCTCCCGGCGCTTGCGTTCCCCGCAGACCTCGCACTGTTCTATGTGCCGGCTGATCCGCTTGCGCATCAGCACGGTCAGCTGCCCGTCCCAGCCTGTCAGCATGGCGTTCAGGTCAGCGCAGGCCGCGCGGCCGGTGCGCGCGACGATCAGCGCGCCGAGCGATCGCTCCAGCTGGCTGCGCGAACGCGACAGTAGCGCGTGGGCGTGGTTGCGCGATACCCCGAGCGCTGCGGCCAGCTCAATGCCGTTAAGCTCATGGAACAGGCTCAGCTCGATGACATCCCGCTCGCCCGGGTTCAGCCCGGCGATGGCGGCCCTGACTAGCTGCTCGAGTTCGGCGCGTTCCGTGGCGGCGCCGATCTCGGCGCTCTGGGTAGGCATGTCCGCGGCCTCCTCGAGGCCATGCAGGGCGTTCCCGGCCCGCAGCCGGCGCAGGCATTCGTTGCGCGCGACCGCATAGAGCCAGGAGCGCAGCTTGGCCGGATCGCGCAGGTCCTGGAGCTTGGCGGTCGCGACGAGAAACGTGTCCTGCACCGCGTCGGCGGCATCGGCCGGCTCGCGCAGGATGGAACGGCAGTACGAGTAGAGCGGCATGGCGTACCGGTCGTACGCTTCGGCGAGCCCGGCAGGGTCACCAGCCACGATGGCGGCGACAACCTCTGGGTCCTCCATGCGGCAATACCGTAGTTCGGCTACTCATTCGGGTCAGTCGGAATGCGATAACCCAATAGGGGGAAATGGACAACAAATCGGTATCGACGGGGCTACTACCTGGTAGATCCTACCTGCTGTTGGCTTATGTGACCAGAGTGACGCATGTGACGTGCTGGGATGATCGTGTTCTTGGTCACGTTGCCGGCCGGGCCGAGACGATCATCATGGCTGCGCTCGGTGGCCCTTGGTCGCGCGGTGATGCCCCTGCGTGTAGTGATACGCGAGCGTGTCATGGTGCGTTCGGTCCCGCAAGGATCGGGGTTGATCGGGGCTTTGGGGTTGATTTTGTGCACTATAGACCCCATAATTCACCCACAAGCCCGAATCAACCCACGTAAATTAGCAACGGCTCGAATCTATGAGCGAACAGCGAACGAAGGGATTAGGGGTGTCAATGTGAGGTCGCCGAGTAAGATGCGGTGGCCGCCGTAGCGGCGATGAAGCCGTCCAGCGACATGGGCACCGAATTCGGCAACTTAGCGGCGCCGCAGGCGGCGATGGCGGTCCGCACCGCGTCGGCCGAAGCCGTCCAGCCGCCGTCGCGCAGGCCGCGGAGGTATCCGTCGGCGACGCTCTCCGCGCCGAGCTCGTAGGCGAACCGCGCCAGCCGGGGCACCGGTCCAGTCCCAGCCCGCGGTCCCGGCATGGCTGGGCCCGGGCGTGGCCGGGACGGCCCCGTCGGCGTTTTCTGGCACCCGCCTAGGGTAGCGGGCGCGAATCGTCAGCTGGCGAGCACTTTGTTCGGGTCGTACAGCACCACGGTGCCGGCGATGTAATCGTGCAGCGCCTTGTGCTCCTTGCCCGCGACGAAGAGCACGAACGAGGTGATCTCGGTGATGAGGCTCAAGATGCCATCCCCGATGCGGCCGACGATCTCACGCAGCGCCATGTGCCAGAAGCCGGCCACCCGGTTGGTCTCCGGCCGCCAGACCCGCATCCCGAGCACCTGCAGCGCCGGAGTCTGCCCGTTGCCCCAGACGATGAGGCCCCAGATGATGTAGCCGATGCCCAGCGTGACGACGGCAAGCGGAATAGCCAGGAAATAAGCGCCGATACGCCGGCCCACGCTGGCCAGCTCGGTGCCATCCGGCAGAAGCAGGCCGGACATCTGGTCGACGTACATCCCCTGCGGCACGGCGGCTGCCGGAGACTGTCCGTAGCCGTAGCCGACGGGCACCGGAGGCGCGGGGGTGAACCCGGCGCTCGGCGGCGCCTGGCCGTACGCCTCGTTGGCCTGGCCATAGCCGGGGCCCGCCGGCGGCGGGTTATATCCCTGGCCGGGCGGCGGTTGATTAGCCTCCCGCCCACCCCCCTGGGCGTACGGATCCGGAAAAGTCACGGCAATCTCACTTCCTGTATGCGCTAGCTGCAAGCCGGACTCTATGGCACGGGTGTGATCATCTAGTAGTGCCGGTCTGCGATCGTGCACGAACCGTTACCGAGACCTATAGCGGGTGCGAAAGCAGCCATCCGGGCCGACCGTATGGCAAACCTTTTATCCCGGACAACTTGCGCGAATAGGCAAAAGAGGGGTTCTCCGGACGCATCGGCATTCAATGGCGGCATGCCGCTAGTGAGCGCCTCATGCCAGTTGCACCTCGAGGAGCGTGAACGAGTGCGGAGAGAAGGTGATGTCGACGTTCTCGCCGTCCACCTCGCGCTTGGCGTTGGACACGCTCACCGCGTCGGGACGCGCGAAGGTACTGACCGCGTCCGGGCCGTCCCCGGTGACCTCGTGGACGGTCATCACCCCGGTCGCCCTGGCGTCGAGCAGCCGGATGCGGGTCGGGATCGCCTGGCGGGGATCCCGGTTGACCACGGACAGCGTCAGCCTGCTCCGCCCGGGATCGCCGCCCGTCCGGGGAGGTGACGATGGGCGCGACGACGTTGACCAGCCGGGCCAGGTTGCCATCCGCACCGGGGCCCGGCCGGGTTCACCCGAGACGAGCGAGGCTCGGCAGGCGGGGCACGAACCCGGTCCGTTCGGAATTAATGGCCTGGGAGCAGGCCGAGCGGGGCGGGCGCGGCGAAACCGACGGTCAGCACCGACTCGCCGCCCGGTCCCGGCCTCAGGTCCAGGTGCGCGGCAAGGTAAGGCGAGCGCTGGGCGCGGGCGAAGGCGAGCATCCGGCGCGCGGTCGCGGCGGGCGCGGTGATCACGGCCGTCCGCAGCGGCAGGCGCGCGCTGGCGCCGGGATCCCGGTCGCCGAACCCGGTCACCCGGACCGGCTCGCTGGCGGCTAGCGCGGCCAGGGTCATCAGCAGGCGCGCGTCGACCTGCCCGGCGGCGAGCGCGGCGCGGGCGGACGGCGTCACCGTGATCCGCAGGTCGCGCAGCAGCTGGGCTCCGGCCGCCTGACGCGCCCGCAGGTCGGCGGCGAGCGCGGTCCGGTAGGCGGCGGCGCCATCCGGCGCGACCACGCGGACGTCGATCCGGCCCGCGCCGGCGCCGAAGCCGGCCAGTACCTCCGGCGCGTACACGCTGGCCAGGCGGCCGCCGAAGATACCCCGCACGGCGGCCGTCTCGAGCACCAGGCCGGATCCGAGCGGGTCACCCGCGCCCGGGCCGAGCACCAGCAGGTTCCCGGCCGCGACGCCGTGCCGGGCCAGCGCGGCGCACATGGCCGGGTCGCAGGCCAGGATGGCGCCGCCGCCGACTTGCCGGGCCACCCAGGCCGCGGCCTGGTCGCGGGCCATGGTCGCGCCCGTCACTGGCACCGGCACCGGCTCCGAGGACGCCGAACGGGCCGGGCCCTCGGCCGAGGCGAGGTGCGGGGCGGACAGCTCGCGGCCCGCCTCGACGGCCAGCACCAGCGACAAGGCCGCGAGCGCCAGGACCATCACGCGGCGGCGCGGCCGGGCCGCGGCGCGGCGGACCGCGGGCGGCCCGGCCACGCGGGCCAGTTCGGCGGCACGGCGCTGGTGATAGCCGGCTTCGACCTCGGCGCACTGGGCCCCTGCGCCGACGCGGGACAGCCAGTAACCGGCCGCCTGGCCGTGGGCGGTCGCGACCTGGGCGCCGAGGTCGTCTTCGGCCAGCCGCCGGTGCAGCTGGCCGGCCGTCCAGCGATGCACGTCCAGCTCGCGGCCCTTAGGGTCCTTTGGGGCCTTTGGGACGGAGCCGATGGTGAGCAGCCCCGCGGCCTCGCATTCGGCGATCGGCCCGGGCCGGGCGGCGAGCACCCCGGCCGCCACAGGCACCCGGAACACCGACGCGCGGACCAGGAGCGACCTGGCCCCGGCGCCGAGCCGGTCGTACAGCTCGCCGAACATCTGGTCGCCTGCGGCGCTGGCGACCAGCTCGGCGGTCGCCTGGGGTAGCTCGGTGGGTTCGGTCCGCGGCACGGGCTGTCCGGTCCTGGCCGTGATCGCGGCCCCGATGCGGGCGGCCACGTCCGGGTAACGGTCGCCCCGGGCCAGCAGCAAGTCCAGGTATTCCATGGCGAGCGGATGGCCCGCGGTCAGGCGCCACACCTGGTCGCGTTCGGCGTCGGCGAGCAGCCGGATCGCGGGCAGCGAGGTGGTGAGCTCGGCGGCGCCGGAACGGGTCAGCGGCCCGAGCCTGCGGAAGGCGAGCCGGGCCTGGCGCGGCCGTCCGGCCGGCTCGCCCAGCGTAAAGGGGTGGCGGCAGGTGATCAGCAGTTTGCCGGTCCAGCTGGTCAGCAGCGCGGCCAGCGCCGGATCCCGGACCGTCCACTGGCCGGACTCCTGGATGAGGTTGTCATCGAAGTTGTCCAGGATGACGACGTCCGCCTCGGCCAGCCTGGCGAAGGCCGCCGCCGGCACCTCGCCGTTGACGGCGCTGATCACGCGCCCGGACTGGAGCCTGCCGATCCGCGTGGCGATCTGCGCGGCGAGGGTGGACTTGCCGATGCCGCCCACCCCGTACACGACGAGCCCGCCGCTGCCCGGACCGGTGAGGTCCGCGGCCCAGCGGCGGCGTTCGGCGGACCGGATGGACAGAGACGTCCGGTGGCGAGGCCTCACGTCGGAGGTTCTCGCGTGCCGCGCGGCATGCCGGATCCGGACGGGCTCCCGGGCCGCGAGTACGTCGTGCGGCCAGGCGGCGCGCTTGAATCCGGCATTAGCGTGCCCAACAGGGACCAATCTCGCCACTTCAACACCCCTTCCCCCGTACTCCGGCAGACGGGGCAAGTTGCCATTGCCTTTTTATATAGCACACTGAGCGATGAGGCAGACGCTTTTAGTGATTCACTCCTGGTCACAGGCTTTGGACAGGGGGCGTTATATGTCGCTAATGCGCTTTACCGACTAATTAGCCGAAGCTGACAAATGCCGGAAATCGGGCCCGCGCTGCGCGTCGTCAGAGAACTGCGCCGTCAGAGAACTGCGCCGTCAGAGAACTGCGCCGTCAGAGAACTGCGCCGTCACAGTACGGTGCGGAGCGGGTCCGCGGCCGGCGCCGTCACGGCGGCGGCCAGGTCCCCGGCCGGCAGGCCGAGGGCCGCGCGGGCGAACTCCGCCGCGATCGCGTGCCACAGGCGCGCGCGGCGCAGCATCGGGTGGTCACCGTCACGCACCTCGATGGCAGCTACCTGGGTGACCGCGCGGGCGCGCTGGACGTAGGCCCAGGTTTCTGCGGGGCTGGTGATGCCGTCGCTGGTGCCGTGCACCAGCAGCACCCGCCGGCCGGCCAGCTGATCGACAGGCTCGCCCCGGGGCAGCCAGGGCGCCAGCCCGGCCACCGCGGATACCACGGGATGCCCGGCCGCGCGGACCGCGGCGCGCGCTCCCATGGAGTGCCCGACCAGCACGACCGGGATCGGCCCCGAGGCGGCGATGGCGTCGAGCGCCTCGTTAAGGTCGCCGACCGGGGAGGCCTGCACGCCGTTCCAGCCGCGGACCCGGAAGCGCGGTCGCTGGACCATGGCGCCGCTTTCCCGCAGCCCGTGTCGGATCGCCGCCGCGACCGGGATCATGCGGAGCACGGCCGGCTGGAGTGCGGAGGTGGGTTGGGTACTCGACGCCTGGCCGCCGTGCGCGACCACCACGATGCCGACCTGGCGCGTCTGCGCGCCGCGGGCCGCGTCGCCGCGTGGGAGCGTTTCACCGCTCGTCATCTGCCCTCCCGCCGTCCGCCCGCCACACGCCCGCCGTCCGCCCTGCCGTCCTCCGGTGGCCTGGCCAGGCTAACAGCCGACGGCCTCTGGCACACTCTTGCCGAGGAGGTGCCGGTGAACGACTGGGATCTGGTACTGCGCGGCGGCCGGGTGATCGATCCCGAATCCGGGCTGGACGGGGTGCGGGACGTCGCCGTGGCGGACGGCAGGATCGCGGCGGTCGGGTCGGGCCTGCCACCCGGGCCGCCCCAGGTCGACGTGGCCGGGCAGGTGGTGACGGCCGGGTTCATCGACCTGCATAGTCACGTTACCGACCTGGGCGGCCTGCGGCTGCAGGCGATGGACGGCGTAACCACCGCGCTGGAGCTCGAGGCGGGCGTCACCCCGGTGGCCGAGGCCTACCGCCGCGCCGCGGCGCAGGGCCGCCCGGTCAACTACGGCTTCGCCACCTCCTGGGCGCTGGCCAGGATGGAGGCGGTGGCCGGACTGCCGCCTGACGCCAGCCTGGGCGCCTTCATGGCGCGCATTTCCGACCCGGCCTGGCAGCGTCCGGCGCAACCCGCCCAGGTCAGCGCGCTGCTGGCGCGGTTGTCTGCCGATCTGGCCGACGGGGCGCTCGGCATCGGCGTCCTGCTCGGATACGCGCCCGCGGTCAGCCCGGCGGAGTACCTGCGCGTCGCGGCACTCGCCGCCGAGGCCGGCGTGCCGACCTTCACCCACGCCAGGGACCTGATCGAGATGGTCCCCGGCACGCTGGCCGACGGCGCCGAGGAGATCGTCCGCGCCGCCGCCCAGACCGGCGCGCACATGCACTACTGCCACATCAACAGCACCTCCCAGCGCCATATCGACCGGGTGCTCGCGCTGGTGGCCCGGGCCCAGGCGGCCGGGTCCCGGGTCACCACGGAGGCGTACCCGTACGGCTCAGGCATGACCGGCATCGGCGCCGCGTTCCTGGCGCCGGAACGGCTGGGCGAGCGGGGCCTGACGCCGTCCTCCCTCACCTACGCGCCGACCGGTGAGCGGGTCGCCAGCGCGGCCCGGCTGCGCGAACTACGCCAGGCCGATCCCGGGGGCCTGGTCATCATCGACCTGCTCAGCGAGGACGACCGGGCCGACCAGGCCCTGCTGATGCGGTCGCTGACCTTTGCCGGCGCGGTCGTGGCCAGCGACGCCATGCCGCTGACTTGGACCGCTCCCCCGGCCGACCCGCTGGCGTGGCCGCTGCCGTCCACGGCGATCACGCATCCCCGCACCGCCGGGACATTCAGCCGGGCGCTCCGTTTGCTGACCCGCGGGGGCCCGCTCACCGGCGGCGGGCCACTCAGCCTGGCCCAGGCCCTCGCCAAATGCAGCCTGGAGCCGACCCGGCTGCTCGAGGGCCGGGTGCCTGTCATGCGCGGCAAGGGCCGGCTGCAGGCGGGGCGGGACGCGGACATCGTCGTGTTCGACCCGGCGACGGTCACCGACCGGGCGAGCTACCTCCAAAGCACGCGCCCGTCGGGCGGGATCCGGCATGTCCTGGTCAACGGCACTTTCGTGGTGCGGGATGGCGGCATCGTGGCGGACGCCCGGCCGGGCCGCCCGGTGCGGGCCGCCCCGCGCTGATCCCGGGACGGGCCGCGGGGTCCGCGTGGCGGCCGGGAACAGGCTTCGAACGCAGCTAAGCTGTGTAAACAAACTCTTCCCACGGTCATCGATCTTGTGTTCTAATGGCAGACATGGGTCGGCACGGCGAGGCAGAGGCGCGGTCTGGTCAGGCGGGGGCCGATGAGTCACCGCCCCCGATCTCGCCCGGGCGAATGCCGCCCGCCTAGGTAACTGCCGCCAGGCAGACCGCACGCCGGCCGCTTGTCCGGAGTGCCCCAGTTCAAGCCAGACGCTGGAGGTGAACACGATGACGGAAGAGTTCGAAAACTTTAACGATCAAGATGAAGAATGGCTCAATGAGCTAGAACTCAGAGCCACGGACCTCGAGAACGAGCTATTCGACTGGCGTGAGGCCCACGGCCGGGAGCTCGCGGAGACCGGCTATGGCCGGGACGGGGCACCGCGCGGGATCAGGGATGCCCGGCCGGGGATGCTGCGGGCCCAGCCTAGGCCAGCACAGCCTAGGCCAGCACCAGCAAGGCCAGCACCAGCAAGGCCAGCGCCGCCCAGGCAGGCCCGGCCGCTTGACGACCAGCCCGACGAAGCGCCGCACCACTTCATCGACGATGAGGCGCCAGAGCCGGACGACGAGCTGACGACGATCATCCGGACCGGATCCCGGCCGGGCTGGCCTGAATCCGGGCGCCGCGGGCCGTCCGCCCAGACGCGCACCCAGACGCTCATCGACCGCGGGCGGCGCAGCGCCGGCCGGGCCCGGATGGCGCGGTCGCGCAAGGTCGTGCTGGCCGTGGCCGGTCTCGTCGTAGTCATCGCCATCGCGTCGGTCTTCATCTTCCGGGCGAGCCCGTCGTGGCCCCCGAGCGTGGCGACCGTCCAAGGCGAGATCACCACCGCCTGCCAGAACCCCAACGTGGCCTCCGAGCCCGGACAGGTCAACTTCGCCTGCGGGAAGACGACGAGCCAGATCCTGTGGGTGTTCGCGCTGATGACCAGCGGTGACAACCCGCAGTTCACCGACGCGAAGACTGGCAGGCAGGGGCTGGAACCCATCACCCCCACCCAGGGCGGCGAGGTGGCCTGGTCGCTGAACCTGCATCACCCGTACAACCCGATGGATCCGGTCGACAGCCTCCAGGTGGCGGCGAGGGCCATCAACAACATCATCGGCGGGGCCACCCTCACCAGCACCAGCGGCAAGCCGACGGTCCAGCCCGGGCTGGAGAGCAACCCCGCCAACTGCGCGAAGTACACCGGCTCGTCGGCGGTCGTCTCGCGCGCGGGCTTCCCGAGCCTGTGCGCGCAGCCGGTGGCCAGCGCGACCGGTCAGGCGGCGCTGGTAGCCGACACCTACCGGCAGTGGGTGGTCGGCGCGACGCCCGCGGCGGCCTATGACGTCAGCGTGCTGTTCGCGAACGCCAACAACCCAGGAAACGCGCAGGTCCAGGCGATTCTCAAGACACTGCCCGGCGCGAGCTAAAGGAGCGGACCACCGAGGTCGGAATCGTTCGCGAGGCCATCCAGTCGCTGCGGAGACGTGGAAGAAGGTGATCTTGTGCAGCCCGTGAGGAAACCAACGTGGCAGCAGGCGACCGCGCTTGTCAGCCTCAGTACGTGCGGAGCGATGACCGGGTTCGCCTTCGCCCACGGAACGGTCGACGAGATGACGTCACCGACGCGAATGCCGGTGCACCTGCTGGCCCTCGACAAGCCGGCCAGGCCCATGTCGGCGAACGCCGCATCGTCCAGTGCCCAATCGCCGAGTGCCCAATCACCGGGTGCCCAATCACCGGGTGAGAGCGCGCTGCGGTCGGCGGTCGTCAAGGTGGCCAAGTACTACCTCCGCATGGCGCAGTCCAAGAGCCCGGCCGAAATGGAGGCCATGATCTGGGGAAACGCCAGCATCGACGGCGTGGATCACGGTCAGTCCTGCGCCGCCTTCGCCAGCCTCACGCTGGCGCTCGGCGCGCAGGCCACCGGCCAGGAAAGCTGGGCGACCGGAGGCACGACCTATCCGTGGCCGCTGCGTCAGTGGGCCGATGTGCGCGTCGACCCCAACCCGGCCTCACCCGAGATCACTTCGGTCTTGCAGGACGCGCAAGCGCACCACCGCTGGCACCCGGTCGGCGACGGTTACCGGCCCCAGCCCGGCGACTGGGTGATGTTCGACGGTCACGTCGAGGTGGTGACCCAGTACTCGGCCGGAGCCCTCTACACGATCGGCGGGGACTCCAGCCCGAACCTCTCCGTCAATGCGCACACGTTCACGGGTCCGCTGGCCGGCCAGGGCGTGACCGGCTTCGTCAACAACGGCGAGCTGCTCAGCGCCGTGAGCCAGGCGGCGGGCGGCAGCCCCGCCGGGGGTTCGGCGCTGGCCGGGGGTTCGGCGTCGGCCGGGGGTTCGGCGTCGGCCGGGGGTTCGGCGTCGGCGAAAGCCGGCGGCGCGGCGGTTCCGGGGACGGGCACGGCGGCGCTGACGTCGAGCAGCAGCCGGACGGCGAGCGCCGGGCGAGCGGCCGGGAAAGGTACGGCCAGGATGGCGGGCACAGCAGGCCGAGCGGGAAGCGTGGGCACACAGGCCATGGTGGCGGTGCCGGGCATGATGGCCGACGCCGTCGTGGCCACGGGCAACGGCGCGACGGCCAGCATCGGCGCGGCGGGCGCAGGCAGCGGGGCGGCACATGCGAAGTCCAACCAGGGGCAGCGGGGTAACACGCGCCGGGCAGGCGCGGCGTCCCGGGCCGGCAAGGGCCAGCGTGGCGGCACGGCGGCGATCCCTGGCCTGCAGGCGGCGGCGCCCGATGGCACGTCCCGGGGGTCATCCTCGCCGACCACGCCGTCGTACACCAGGAACAACCCGCCCGCGGCGCATGTCCCGGGCACTGCCGCGCAGCAGGCTTTCATCAGCGAGGTGGCGCCGGGCGCGCTGGCCGCGCAGAGCCGGTACGGCATCCCGGCGGCGGTGACGATCGCCCAGGCGATAGACGAGTCGGGCTGGGGTCAGAGCGCGCTGGCGATCAGGGACCACAACCTGTTCGGCATCAAGGGCACCGGGCCGGCCGGCTCCGACATGCTGCCCACGCGCGAGTACGCGAACGGCCAGTGGGTGACGCTCACCGCGCCGTTTCGGGTGTACCACAACGTGGCGCAGAGCATCGCCGATCACGGCCAGCTGCTGGCCACCGGCGCCAGCTACCAGCACGCGATGGCCGACCGGCACCTTCCGGACGCCTTCGCGGCCGACCTGACCGGCGTCTACGCGACGGATCCGCAGTACGGCTCAAACCTCATCGCGATCATGCGGCTGTACAACCTGTATCGCTACAGCGCCTCGGCTCCGGCCGCGCCGCAGACGGCGGTACCGAGCGGGAGCGGCAGCCAGGGCGGGACCGCGGGTCAGGAGGTGGCGGCCGGGCCCGGCGGAGCGGCGGACGCGGGCGCGGCGACGATTCCCGGGTTGCTCGACGCGCATGCCACCGGGCCGGTTCGGTCCGCTCCGGCGGCCACGGCGGCGCCGGTCAAGCGGGCCGCGCAGGCCAGCCGCCCGGCGGCGAGGGTCGCGCCGCGCCAGGTCCGGGCGGTGGCCCGCGCCAGCCGGTACGTGCCGCAGATCCCGCGGGCGGTCACGACCGCGTTCATCACCACGGCGAAGGCGCCGCTGAGCCGGGCCGAGCCGCTGTACGACGACGTGGCCAGCCGCAGCGGCATCCGCTGGGAACTGCTGGCCGCCTGCGACTGGATGCAGTGCCAGGCCCAGCCGCGCTACTCGCCGGTCTACGGAGAAAAGCTGGGCACGGTCAACGCCGGCGGGACCGTGTACCGCACGAAGTCGGAGGCGCTCGGCCAGTGCGCCAGCGACCTGATCGAGCTCGCGATGGCGGTCTACTGGCTCGACATCACCGCGCGGCGCCCGCTTTCCGTCCGTGACCTGGCCAAGGTGTTCGCGGCATTCCGCTGGGGCGGGCTGCTCAAGCTGCACGGCATTTCCGCGATGGAGTTCCCGTACTCGATGGAGGGCCTGACGGCACAGCACGTCAAGATGCGCTGGCCCGACATCAAGGAGCCGAACGCTCCGGATAAGCCGGGCACGCGATTCCGGTTGCCGTTCGGCGCGGTGCCTGTCGTGCTCTGCCTCGGGTATCCGGCCCTCGCCTAGCCCTCGATGACCAGCGAATAGAAGGTAGGCCAGATGCTGCGCTTGCTGATTTTCCTCGTGGGAATGCTGTCCACGAACCGCCCGGACGAGATGAGGACGGCGGCCCTTCGGCCGGACGAATCGTACCGCCACGCCGCGCCGCCGGATCTCGACCCGGACGACGACGACACCTGGTATTTGCCGTCCGAGCCGCAGTCGCCGCGGCGTCCTTTCCGCGAGCCCGGCACGGTCCGCGCCCGCCCTCGGCGCCGCCGGATCCCGCGCAAGCTCAAGTGGGCGGCGGCCCTGGTCCTGGCGGGCCTGATCTTCCGTAAGGCGATCGCCTGGGCGGTGCTGGCGGCGCTGTCCGCGACATTGCACCTGGTCGGGATCAACGTCCACCTGCCGCATGTCAGGCTTGCCTGGCCGTGGCAGTCGGTCAGCGCCGGGATCACCACCGATACCGACGTCGGCCCCTGGGTGCTGCAGAAGATCGAGGGAATCTCCCGGCCGGCACTGGGCACGGAGAACTTCAACTTCACCTTCACGCACAAGGTGTCGAAGGACATCGGCATCTGGCCCTGCTGGTATTCGAGCACCTTCGCTGCCGTCGGCCACGCGTCGGCCACCGTGGACCTCAACCCGGGGCCATCCTGGTGGACGCCCGCGGCGGGGCACTACCGGCTGCGGGTCCTCAGCCGCCCGGCGACCGGCGCGCCCGGCCGGGTCAGCGTCACCATCGTGCTGCCCCGCCCGCAGCTTCCGCAGTCGGTGCACGATGTCACGGTCGACAACACGCTGTCGCATCCGATCGACGTGCAGCACAGCTGGACCTATCCCGGGCTCGGGTGCGGCGCCCTGATACGGCCGCAGTTTGCCGTGTCCGTGCTCTACGGTCAGGCGCAGAACCTGGCGTTCGCGCAAGTCAGGCAAAACCCGAAGGTCACCCGCCCGCTGATAAACGCCGCCGAGGCACAGGCGGCGCAGATCATCCGGAACAACTTCGTCCAGCCGACCGTGAACGCGCTCGGCTACACGCTGGCCGACTTCGCCATCCGCTGGTCCGCGGCGTCCTGACGCGGGGCCTGCGAGCGGTTAGCGGACGGGTCGCTGGCGTTCGCGTGTCCGAAGCTTCGGTGCGCAGCGCCTCGGCGGTCACTTCCTGCCGAAACTGTCGAATTCGCTGTTTCGCACGCCTCCGAGGAACGCGCTCCATTCGTCCGGCGTAAATTGCAGAACCAGACCGTCGGGGTCCCTGCTGTTGCGGACACCGACCCCGCGATCGGGCAGGTTCGCTACTTCGACGCAGTTGCCGTTGGCCAGACTCAGGGAGCTCTTCACCCAGTAAGGACCGGAACCCGGGCCTCCGGGTAGATCTCCGGGCGTAAGTGTTCCCATGTCACTACCTCGCTGATTCGGGAATCGCAGGTGCGTTGCAGTGGGGACGGTGAGGCGCCGGGTGTACATGACTCACCGTCCCCACATCTGACCGCGTTCGCCGCCGTCGGCAAGACCGGGCTGGAACGCGAGCGTAAAGTACACGGCCTTGCCCGCTGGGGTGCGGTAGAAGCCCCAGTCGGCCGACAAGGTGGCGACCAGCGTCAGACCCCGCCCGGCCTCGGCGTCGGCTGGGGCGTCCTGCAGCACCGGCAAGAACCGCGAAGTGTCGTGGACCTCAACGCGCAGCTGGCCGGGGGAGCAGGTGATGACGAGGGTGATGGTCCCGCCCGGCTCGTGCCTGATGGCATTGGTCACCAGTTCGCTGGTGAGCAGGACCGCGACGTCCGGGTCGGCAGGGACGTCCCAGGCCCAGATGGCCGCCCGGACCTGGCTGCGTGCCCCGGCCGCCGCGGCCGGTCCTGTGGCCAGCCGGACGCGGCACAGCTGCAGTTCGATCGGACGGGTCGGCGCCATCGCGTTCATCAGGTTCCTTCGTGCGCTGGTCTGAGCTGGCCCCGGGGAGCGCTGTCGCTGGGCGCGGCTGCTCCCGGGGAAGCTTCGAGCAGATGGTCCAGTGCTCGATGTCTGTTGCACGACAAATAGTGCTGCAACTTGCAGCGCAAGACATCGGTCAGCTGACGGATTTAGAATCGTGCTCATCGAGTCCTCTGTGCCCGATGGCCCCTTCCGGTTCTCCTGGTGCGCTCAGACACGGCATCCGCATGGCGCACGGTCAGGATGCGATGCCCGTCGATACGGCCAGGTGCACAAGCTCCCGGCCATTGAAACCGCGGCCGCCGCCGTCGGCCTGCGCCTATCCACGACCAGGGTGTGCTGCCCAGCTGCTCCAAGAGCAGTCACCGCGCCATCGGCGTTCCTGGCTTCAGCCGCGAAACCCGCGGGCTTACCTCCCTGCGGTCATCATGCCGCACAGTCAGCTGGCGAGTCGGCATGACCGGCCGGGCAGCCCGCTGATCGCTGGCCCGGCACGTCATCGGCGGATCTCCGGCCGACGCTGCGCTCATTTCCGCCGGGATCCAGGTGCCGGGGAATTCCTCCTGTCGGCCACGAAATGGACGCGGCCGTGGCTAGTGCTGTCGCCAAGTGGCCGGGCGCACTCATGTATCAGCGGGGCGCCGTGCGTGCTCCGTTCTATTGCGGGACGCTCAGCGCAGCGCGAGCAGGCCCGGACCGTTCGACTAGGGGGACGATATGACACATGGAGACGGCATCCGCCGGAACGTGGCCAAGATTAGCGATGGGCAGCGGGCGCGGCTCCGGGATGCCTTCATCGCCCTCGACGCGGACCCGAGGTTCGTGTATCCCGACGGGGTCACGTACTGGGACAAGCAGGAGGACATCCATAAAAGCGCCCACGCCGCCGGCCAGGACGTGCACAGGGGGCCCGCCTTCCTTCCCTGGCACCGGGTGCTCATCGGCCGGCTGGAGACACTTCTGCGCGAGGCAGATCCCTCGGTTTCACTGCACTACTGGGATTTCACGACCGACCCGCGGGCCAGCGGCAACGGCGCCGGATCGACCACGGACCTGTTCACGCCGCAGTTCATGGGTAGCCCCGTCCCGCCAAGCGCCGGGCCGCCGCTGCAGAACTTCGAATCGACCGAAGGCGGCGGGCATACCCACATCTGGCGCGACGTCAACGGCGGAGCACCCGGAGCTCCCGGCATCGGATCTGACGCGAGCATCATCAGCACGGGGAACGCCGCGGCGCAGGCCGATCAGTACACCCAGTTCGACACCGCGCCCGGCGGCCTCCATCAAGCTCATGACGCTGTGCATGGCTACATCGGCGGTTCCATCGCCCAGGAGCACTTCTCGTTCCACGACCCGTTCGTCTTCCTGCTGCACTCCAACGTCGACCGCCTGCTGGCTGCGTGGCAGCGCGTTCCGGGTCAGGCCTGGCGGCTCGACCCGAAGCAGGTGTACGGTTCGGCAGCGGCCTCACCGACCATCGTGCAAGATCTCCAGCCCTGGTCTGGCGGATCTGGGCTGCGCCCGTGGGCTCCGCCCGACAACCAGCAGGTGCCGACCAACGCGACCGACCTCGATGTGGTGACTCCGGTCCGGTACGACGTAGTGCTGGCCGGCGGAACGCTCGCGCAGAACGCGGACGGCCGCGTCGAGGTCTTTGTGCGCGGGGATGACAACGCGCTGTGGCACATCTGGCAGACCGCGCCGAACAACGGCTGGTCAAACTGGGCGTCCCTCGGCGGGAACTTCCCCGGCCAGCCGGTGGTATTCCAGGACGCCGACGGCCGGCTGGAGGTCTTCGTCCGCGGGGATGACAACGCGCTGTGGCACATCTGGCAGACCGCACCGAACAACGGCTGGTCAAACTGGGCGTCCCTGAGCGGGAACTTCCCCGGCCAGCCGGCGGTATGGATGAACGCCGACGGCCGGCTGGAGGTCTTCGTCCGCGGGGATGACAACGCGCTGTGGCACATCTGGCAGACCGCACCGAACAACGGCTGGTCAAACTGGGCGTCCCTCGGCGGGAACTTCTGGGCGACTCTCGGCGGGAACATCCCGGGATCACCGGCCGTATTCCACGATTTCGACGGCCGTATCGAAGTGTTCGCCCGCGGGGATGACAACGCGCTGTGGCACATCTGGCAGACCGCACCGAACAACGGCTGGTCAAGCTGGGCGACTCTGGGCGGCAACCTGCCGGGAGAACCCGCCGCCTTCCAGAACGAAGACGGCCGCCTTGAGGTCTTCGCCCGTGGTGACGACAACGCGCTGTGGCACATCTGGCAGACCGCGCCGGGCAACGGCTGGTCCGGATGGGCATCCCTCGGCGGGAACCTGCCCGGTGATCCCGTCGTGTTCCAGAATCAAGATGCGCGCCTTGAGGCCTTCGCCCGCGGGGATGACAACGCGCTGTGGCACATCTGGCAGACCGCGCCGAACAACGGCTGGTCAAGCTGGGCGACTCTCGGCGGTAACGTCCCCAGCCTGACCGGCACCTGAAGCCGCCACGTGCACTGGTCCGGGCCGCCCCAACGAACCGGCCCGGACCAGGCCAGAGCTGGCCCGGGGAATCTCACAGGCCGACTCGGCGCGCCAAGGTGTGGTCTTGATGATCGTGAGGAAAGTCCTCGCAAGAACCAGCCGGCCATCCGGCCTTGCACCTCGCTCAATGCGACCGAGCGCACTGGCACCCGTGCACCGGATCGGCGATGTCCTCGATCAGCACGCGCCGTATCTCCAGCGGTGCCTGCGGCATGCCGCCACCGCGGCGCGCCCCGCGGGCCGGTACCCAGCCGACCTACCGCCGGACAGGTGGCCGGAGGAGGAAGTCCTCTCGGTGCATTGCGCCGGGGCCGGAATTCATGAAACTTGACGCGGCACCCGGCCTCACCACGAACTTCTACAGTACGGTAGAAGATGAATCGCAGGTGAACAGCAGCCGTCCGCAAGGAGATATCCCGCGTGTCCGCCCTCCGCATGTCACGTCACCGTGCGCCCGCCGCCGCGCCGGCCGCTTCGGCGCTCGCCCTGATCACCGGCGTAGCCGCCGTGGTCGCGACGTTCATCCTCGGCTTCATCGCCAAGGCCGGCCCGGTCGCGCGGCTGGATCTGAGGGTGGACGAGCACATCGCCGCGCACGACCGCGTCGGCGTGCTCACCGCGCTCGCGAAGGGCGTCTCCACGATCGCCACGCCGGAGATCTTCGGCCCGGCCGCGATGATCGTCGTGCCGCTCATCCTGCTCGCCCGCCGCCGCAAGCTCGCCGCGCTCATGGCCTTCTGCACCATCGGCGGGGCCCTGGCGCTGGCCGAGGTCGCCAAGAAGGTCATCAGCGAGCCCCGCCCCCCGGCCGCCCTGCAGGCCATGGCGGCCGACAGCGGCGCGTCCTACCCGAGCGGCCACACCACTGCCGCGGCCGTCCTCGCGGTCGCGCTGGTCATCGCCGTCACCGGGGCCGGATGGCGATTCGCGGCGCTGGTGGCCGCCGGGGGCTTTGCGGTCGCCGTCGCGGCGAGCCGCGTGTATCTCGGCGACCACTACCCGCTCGACGTGCTCGGCAGCATGCTCTGCGCGCTGGCCGCGGGGTTCGTGGTCGCTGGCCTGGCTGCGCTTCCCGCCGTGCGCCGCCGTCTTCATTGAGCCCGGACGGTTCCGGTGCGCCCGCTTCCCGCCGGCCATGTCGTGCCGGCATCGTGCACAGCCGCCATCCGCCGGAGCAGGCGCCGGGGTCCGTGCTGATCTGCTACGCTCCCCCGCGAAGCCCGGGAAATCTCCGCCGCCAGTGACCTGGGTGAGGGCGTAGACGAGCAGGAAGGTCGCCGGGATGGCCACCGCCGCCATGAGCCGGGACGAGGGGTGGCGGGATCCGGTGCGTGCCCGCCGATTCCGTGCCCGGCCCGTTCGACACCAGCCGCGCCGTCCCACTGGCCGGCGCCGAGCTGTACAGCGGGTGAGGCAGGTCAGATCATGTCGAACTTGTCCGGGTCTGGGCCGGTCCGCTCGTCCCGGTTCAGCAGGCTGATCGCCTCGACGTCGGCCCCGGACAGCTCGAAGTCGAAGATGTCGATGTTCTCGCTGATCCGGTCCGGGGTGACCGACTTCGGGAAGATGATGTCGCCGCGCTCGATGTGCCAGCGCAGCACGACCTGAGCCGGAGTCTTGCCGGTCCGGCCGACGATCGACTCGATCACCGGGTCGCTCAGCACGTGGCCGCGCGCCAGCGGCGACCAGGCCTCGACGGCGATCTGGTGATCGGCGCAGAACCCGCGAACCTCGTCTTGGGTCAGGTACGGGTGGACCTCGATCTGGTCAACCGCCGGAGGGACCTGACCCTCGGCGTGCAGGCGGCGCAGGTGGCGCGGCTGGAAGTTGGAGACGCCGATCGACCGGGCCCGGCCGTCGCGGTAGAACTCCTCCAGCGCCCGCCAGGTCGACACGTAATCCCCGTCGTACCGGGTCGGCAGCGGCCAGTGGATCAGGAACAGGTCAACGTAGTCGAAGCCGAGCGCGCCGAGCGTGCGGTCGAAGGCGCGGCGGGCGTCGTCGGGTTCGTGTGCGTCGTTGCTCAGCTTGCTGGTGACGAACACGTCGGCGCGGTCGAGGCCGGACTTGGCGATGGCCTCGCCGACCTCCTTCTCGTTGCCGTACATCTCCGCGGTGTCGATGTGCCGGTAGCCCGCCTCCAGCGCGCTGCTCACCGCGGCGAACGTGTCCTCCGGCTTGACCAGGAAGACGCCGAAGCCGAACTGCGGGATGGTCTGGCCGTTGTTCAGCGTGATGTCCGGTATGGCGGTCACGACGGGATTCTCCTCCGGGGTGGTCGTAGGTTCCGGTTTCTCGTCCTAGCGCCCCTGCCCGGACCGGGCTGGTCTACACACCCGGCTGGATTTCTTCCAGCGCAGCGGACAGGGCGCGCAGCGTGGCCACGGCGCCGGCCAGGGCCTCCTCGCCGAGGACGGCGGCCAGCCGGCCGGCCGCCGCGGCGTGGGCCGGGCCGATCCAGCCGATCGCGGCGCGCCCCGAGGCCGTCGGTGCGAGCAGCTTGGCCCGCCGGTGCGCCGGGTTGTCGCGATACTCGGCCAGACCGCGCTCGACCAGGATGTCCGCGATCCGCTGGACGCTCTGCCGGGCCAGGCCCATCTCGCGGGCGATGCCGGCCACCGGCAGCGGCTCGCCGAGCACCGCCCCGAGCACCTGCCACCACGCGGCGGTCAGCCCGGCCGGGCGGGCCAGTTCCTCGGCGAGCGCGAGGAACTGGCCGTTCAGCTTGAACGTGGTGATCGAAGCCGAGGACAGCAGGTCCTGCTCGCGACGGGTCACGCCGACATCAGCTCGAAGAAGCCGGCCGGCTCACGCTCTCCGTAGAGCTTGAACCAGGACGCGGCGACCCCGGGCTCGTACAGTCCAAGCCGGCTGAAGACGGCCTGCGCGAAGTGCACCGGCGCCACGGCGCTCGCGGTGATTAGGTCCCCGTCGGTCACCGCCGGCTCGGTGACGAACCGGTCGCCGCCAGCGTATCCGCTGTACGTCAGGTACTCGGCGGCGTTGCTGGTGTGCGCGCGATCATCGAGCAGGCCTTCCAGCGCGAGCCCGAAGGTCGCGCCGCAGATGGCCGCGACCGGTACCCCGGCCGCCAGGAAGCGCCGTGCCGCGGCGCGGAAACCGGCCATCGACGCCTCGGCCCACCGGTCGCCGCCCGCCAGGATCAGCATCGCGCTGTCGTCCGGGCGCAGTTCCGCCAGGGCGATGTCCGGCGTGATACGCAGGCCGCCCATCGTGGTGACCGGCTCCCGCGTGGGGCCGACGGTAACGACCGAGTAGCGGCCCGGCTCGCGCTGCCACTGGTCACGGCGGATGTGCGCGGTGGCGTAGCCGATCTCCCAGTCGGCGAGGGTGTCGAATACTGCGACGTGCACTGCGGTGGTGTTCATGACAGCATTCTGTCATATGGACAGAATGCTGTCAATTGCCTCAGACCGAGAGCTCGCCCTCGAGCCGCTTGAGGTTGTGGCGGGCCAGCGCCAGGTTGGCCCTCTGCCGGTCCAGGACCAGGTAGAGGAACAGGCCATGCTCGTCGCGGGAGTTCTTGAGCAGCCGGATCAGGTGGTACTGCTTGCCGAGGGTGATCAGGATGTCCTCGATGGTGTCGTCGAGCCGCAGCGATTCCATCGTCCGCACCTTTGGCGGGCGCGGGTGAACCGGGAGGTCTGGCTGAGCGATTAGTCGCCTATTTGTGCCCGTTTTTAACGGCCCGCCAGGCGGGCCAGCTCGGTTACGAAGGACTGGGCATTCACCGTGCCCAGGCCGGCGGCCAGGTTATATCCGGACCGGGCGCTGAAGCCGTGCACCGTGTAAGAACGGCCGCGCTGGCGGAACGACACCGTGTTGTTTCCCGACGGTACGCGCACGATGCCCGGGGCATGTCCGGACGCCAGCTTGTACAGCGCCGGGTTGATCAGGCCCAGCGGGTGGCCGGCCACCTGGTCGGCGAGCGCCACGATCCCGGCGAACAGGGGCGTGGCCTCGCTGGTGCCGCACAGCGCGTACCAGCCGGCCGGCTGGCCGCCGAAACTCTGGAACACGTTGACCGCGCCGGTGCAGGCGGCGCTCATCGAGATGTCGGGCACGCCACGGTGGGTGCCCACAACACCGCGGACGCCGCTCTGGTACGAGGGCCGCCCGAAGATGACCGACTTGCCGCCGCCGGCGGCCAGCGGGTTCGGCCCGTTATTGCCGTTGACAAGCTGGTTCGCCGTCCGGCTGTAGGTGTCGTTCCACACCGTGTCGGCGGAGTTGTGGTTGCCGTTGGCGTCCAGGTTGAGGCGGGTGCCGCCGACGGCGGTCACCAGCGGGTCGCTGGCCGGCCAGGACGCCACCGGATGGGTGTAGTAGCTCTGCTGGTCCGACTCGAACCCGGTGGCGCCGCTGTCGCCCGAGCCGGCCAGCACCGTGACGTGGCTGGAGTAGGCAGCCAGGTAGGCGCCGCGCAGCGACTGGATCGCGGCGGACCCGATGGCCTGTTCTGTGGCCACGAAGCTCTGGCTGATCACGTCACCGAGATGATGCCTGATCACGTACTTCTCGGCCGTGACGATCTGCGGCATGCTGACGGTCCCGGCCTTGCCGCCGCCCGGCGTCTCGACGAGCAGGATCTTCGCGCCGGGCGCGATCGTGTGCGCGTACTCCACGTCGAGCGTGGTCTCGCTGGCCCAGCCGACCATGTTGGCGTTGTTCGCGTTGAAGGCGGGGACCTTGCCCGCGGGCCTGATGATCCGCAGCGACGGCGGGCCTGGCACGCCCTCGACGCTGTCGAAGTGGCGCAGGTCGCTGGCGATGGTCGGCGAGCCGTAGGGGTCGACGATGACGATCGTGGCGCCCTTGCCGGTGACCCCGTGGGAATAGAGCGCTGGCAGGTGGTAGGCCTGCTGGATCTGCGCCGGGTTGTAGCAGGCAATCTGCAGCGACTGCTCACACTCGGCCGTGGTCGACGGACCCTGCCTGGACTCTCGCTGCAGGTGCCGCACCCCCGGGGTGATGATCACGCTGGCCTGCGTCTGCGCCTGCGCTCGCGGCGCGATCGCAGGCCCCGGGCCCGGCGGGGTAAGCGCCAGCCCCGCCGCGGCGGTGGCGACCACCGCGACGCCTAGAATTCCCGCGGCCAAAGCCCGCGCCCCGTGAGCCAGATACACGGCTACTCCCCGTATAAGTAACTAATCCAGGCCTATCCGGCTAGAGGACCATAGCACTACCCAATTGCCCGAAGGTGCATAATCAGGCATTGCCGATTCGTGTCTTGCCGGCACTGGGGCTGGCACTGGAAACTGGACTGGCGCGGAACAAGCGGGGCGGCCGGCCCGAGCGGCGGGACTGGCTCCCGGGGAGGCATCGTGACAAAGACGCGCTACAAGGTCGTTCCGGTCGGCTGGGTGGAATCGGTGCTGACCGACCGAGCCCAGGCGCCGCGGCAGGGCGACGAGGGCGCCCCGCCGGCCTGGCTGGCCTTCGAGCCGAGGGTCGCCGAAGCCATCCGCGATCTGCGGCCAGGGACCGAGATCGTCGTACTGACCTGGCTGGACCGGGCGGACCGGGATGTGCTCGTCACCCGCCCCCGCGATGACCCGCGCAACCCGGTGACCGGGGTGTTCAGTACCCGGTCCCCAGACCGGCCCAACCCCGTCGGCCTGCACCGCGTCGCGGTGATCGCGGTCGACGGGCTCCGGGTTCAGGTGGACGGCCTCGAGGCCCTCGACGGGACGCCGGTGATCGACGTGAAACCGGTGCTTGACAAGACGGCCGAACGGTAGGCCCCGGCCCCGGCCCCGGTGATAGGCCCGGTGATAGGCAGAGCCCGGTCCCGCGGCTGGCGCGGGATCCGGGCTCCGTGACTGGCGGGGCTAGCGAACGAGGTCGAGTTCCGCGACCGGCTCGGTGGCGGGGCTGACCGTCCCTGGGCGCAGCCGGGGCAGGAACAGCGCGGCGGCCGCGGCGGCGGCCACCGCCGCCCCGCCGACCCAGACCGCGGGCGCCAGGCCGGAAACGAACGCCGTCCCGCTGGCGTAACCACCGCGGGCCGAGAACACCGCGCCGAGCACGGCGATCCCGAACACGCCGCCCAGTTCCCTGATCGCGTTGCTGACGCCGGAGGCGATGCCTTCCTGGTCCCGGCGCACCGAGCTGAGCACGACGTTGGCGACGGGCGCGAAGAACAGGGACATGCCGACGCCGGAGACGACGAACGCCGGGACCAGGGTCAGGTAGGGCACGGTGGGGCTGGCCACCGCGGCCAGCCAGCCGAGTCCGATGGCCTGCAGGGCGAGCCCGGTGGCCAGCAGCGGCCTCCCGCCGATGCGGTCGGACAGCGCGCCCGCAACCGGGGCGATGAACACCGGCATGGCGGTCCAGGGCAGCGTCCGCAGGCCGGCCTGCAGCGGGCTGTAATGCTGAACGACCTGGAGGAACTGCGCGAGCAGGAAGATCGAGCCGAACATCCCGAAGAACATCAGCAGCGAGGCCGCGTTGGTCACGGTGAAGCCGCGGCTGCGGAACAGGTGCAGCGGCAGCATCGGCTCCCGCGCCCGCAGTTCCCAGCCGATGAACGCGGCCATGAGCAGCGCGCCGATCACCAGGGGCGGTAGGACGGTGGCGCTGGTCCAGCCGTGGTCGTTGCCGCGGACGACACCGAGCACGATGCCGAGCAGGCCGAGGCTGGCCAGGACCAGTCCGGGCAGGTCCAGGCTGGTCGAGGGCCCGCGGCTCTCGGTGAGCCTGAGCCGGGCGATCGGCAGCAGCGCGACGCCGATCGGCACGTTCAGCCAGAAGATCCACTGCCAGGACGCGCCTTCCACCACGGCCCCGCCGACCAGCGGGCCGATCGCGATGGCCAGGCCGCCGATGGCGCCCCAGGCGCCCAGGGCCAGGCCGCGGCGCTGCGGGGACACCGCCGCCGACAGCAGCGTGAGGGTCAGCGGGATCACGATGGCGGCGCCGACACCCTGCACGGCCCGGGCGGCCACCAGGGCGCCGATGCCGGGCGCGAGCGCGGCGGCCGCCGAGCCGGCGGTGAACAACCCGAGGCCGGCCGTGAACATGCGCCGGCGGCCGTACCGCTCGCCGAGCGTGGCCCCGGTGAGCAGCAGGACGGCAAAGGTGAGCGTGTACGCGTTCACCGTCCACTGGAGCCCTTCCAGCGACGCGTGCAAGTGCTCCCGGATCGACGGCAGCGCCGTGGTCACCACGAGGTTGTCGAGCGAGGCCATGAACAGCGCGGCCGAGGTAATGGCGAAGGTCCATGCGGTGCGGTGTCTGGTAGTCATTTTGGCTGCCTCCTAAGTATTGAGTAGTCACTACCTTGTTGGATCAAAAAAAATAGAGCCAAACGGGCTCAGGTCAGTCAGTCCTTCGGGCACCAGCTGGTCCACCTTTCGTCGACGGCGGGGAGGTCCAGGGCCGCGGCGACGTTCATCAGCATGCCCATGGCGAAGAACTCCACCACGCGCTGGAAAGGCAGCCCGGTCAGCGTCTCGGTCAGCTCCCAGAGCTTCTTGTAGCCGGCCCGGGTCGCGGCGCGGATCTCGGGATCATCGCAGGCGGCGTAGGCCTGCAGCTGCAGCAGCAGCAGCGTCCGGTCCTCGAGGAGGAGCTCGTAGGCATCGCCCATCGCCGCTAGCGCCTCCTCGCCGGTAAGGTCGCCCGCCGCCGTCGTGAACGTGTCCTGCACCCGCCGGAAGCACCGGTCCACCAGCGCCAGGAACAGCCCCTTCTTGGTCGGGAAGAGCCGGAACAGGTACGGCTGGCTGATCCCGGCCTGGCGGGCGACATCCTCGGTCGAGGTACCCGCCAGCCCGTGGCTGGCGAACTCGGCGACGGCCGCCTCGAGCACCATCTCGCGGCGCTCCGTCGCGGACATCCGCTGTCTGGTCTCGCGCTGTCTGGTCTCGGTCATGACTCTTAAGGTAGTGATGAATCACTACCTTGTCAAGGGGCAGCGGGGTGGGCTAGGCCGAAAGGGCAGCGGGGTGGGCTAGGCCGAAAGGGCAGCGGGGTGGGCTAGGCCGAAAGGGCAGCGGCGGCGATGAGGGCGTCCAGGGCCGAGCCCTGCCGGGCGGCGGTGGCCTGGTCGAACGGGCCGGCCCAGCGCAGCCCGAACTGGCTGGCCGCGTTCTGGCCGTGATCCCACACCGAACTGGCGTTGGCGAGGATGAACGCGCGGTAGGCCGGCTGGCGACTCTGCCGCCAGAAGTCGTAGAGGTAGCGCACGAAGATGCCCTTGAACTGCGCCTGGTCCTCGTTGCAGCCGCGGGCGGCCGACTCGCAGGGTTCGGCCAGGATGCCCGCGGTAGCCAGGTCGCCCGCGGTGGCCAGCTCGCTGAGCGCAGCGCCGGCGATCGTCTCGCCCTGGGTCAGGTAGCCGCGGTCACCGGTGATCTCGAACATCGCGGCCAGCCCGCCGAGGATCACGCCCTGGTTATAGGTCCAGGTGGTGCCGCCGTTGTTCTGGCAGGCCGCGGTGAGCCCGTCGTTGACCAGGCCGCCCGGGCCGATGAGCCCGTGCGCGCTGAACCACTCCCACTCCCGCTGCGCCCAGGTCAGGTAGCCGCCCTGCTCCCCCGGCGTGCGCTGGTGCAGCAGGGCCGCGAGGGTAAGGAACAGCTCGTTGGTGATCGCGTTCTTGTAGCCGCTCGTCGTGTTCCACCGCAGGCCGCCGCCGCAGGCGTCGTCCCAGCCCGCCGTGTTGCGGGCGAAGATGGCCCGGGCCACCTCGAGATACCGGTTGTCGCGGGTCAGGTCGAAGGCCGCGACCCAGGCCAGCGCCCACCAGCCGTTGTCGTCGTAGTAGTGGTTGACGAAACCGGCGTGCTTGCGCTGGGCGGCGGTGAACGTCGTCCCGATCACGCCCGCGTGGCTGCCGTCGCCGGTCAGCTTGGTGTACCTGATCACCGCGGTCAGGGCGTTGGCGCAGTTCCACCAGCCGGTCCCCCGCCACAGGCCGGAGGATGGGTCGTACCAGCGCTGCAGGGCGCCGATCCCGGCCCGGGCGCGTGTGCGGTAATCAGGTTCGGCCACCGGGACTAGGGTAGTGCCGCGCGTGGAGGTTTGCCTTGATATCAGCCCGGCATCTCGGCCCGGCAGCGCTGGCGGTGTGCTCCCTGCTGTCGTGCTCGGGTTCGCACCCGGCCGTACCCAGGCCCACCAAGCCGACCCACCAGGCCCAGCCCGACGCCGCGATGGTGCTCCAGGTCATGCCCGCGCCGTACCAGCTGCCTGCCGCCGTATCCCGCGAGGTCGTGCTGCCCGGCCCCGGCGGCCTGCTGATCGTCGGCGGGCTTACCTCGTCGGGAGCGTCGGCGAACACGGTGACCAGCCTCGACCCGGTCACCGGCGGCACCCGCAGGGCCGGCCGCCTGGCCCAGGCGACGCACGACGCGGCGGGCTTCATGGTCGGCGGCCGCGCGTTCGTGCTGGGCGGCGGGACGGCGAGCAGCGTGCCCACGGTCCAGGCGTTCACCCCGGACCAGGCGTTCACCCCGGGCACGCAGGCCGCGGTGGTCGGGACGCTGAGCCGGGCCCGTTCGGACTCAGTAGGCGTATCGGCGGGACCGGTCGGCTACCTGGTCGGGGGCTACGACGGCACCACAATGGATCCTCAGGTGCTCGCCACCAGGGACGGGCAGCGCTTCGGGGTGGCGGCGCGGCTGCCGGTGCCGGTCCGGTACGCCGCCACGGCCGCGGCCGACGGCCTGATCTGGGTGTTCGGCGGCCAGACGGCGTCGGGCGCGACGGACGCCATCCAGCGGATCGACCCGGCCAGCGGCGCGGCCGCCGTGGCGGGCCACCTGCCGCGGCCGGTGCAGGGTGCGGCCGCGCTCAGCCTGGGCGGGCGGATCTACGTCGCGGGCGGGGTGACCGCGCAGGGAACCAGCCGGACGGTGTTCCGGTTCGACCCGGCTACGTCCCTGGTGAGCGTGGCGGGCGAGCTGCCGGTGCCGGCCGGCTACGCGGGCGCGGCGGTGAGCGGGGGTGTCGGCTACCTGATCGGCGGGGAGGACGGTGCCCGCCCGGTGCCCGCGGTGACGACGTTCCGGCTCGCCCCGCAGGCGATGCCCGCCGCGAGCGTGGCGCCATGGCTGGCGGCGGCCGCGGGGCCCGGGCGGCTGGCGCCGGGTTCGGATCCGTCCGCGCTGCCCGCCGACGTCCTCATCGCCGACCACCACAACAACCGGCTGCTGATCGTCGACCCGCAGGGCCGGGTCAGGTGGGAGTTCCCGCGGCCCGGCGACCTCGCCCGCGGCCAGACGTTCCTGCAGCCGGACGACGCGTTCTTCTCCCCCGACGGCAAGTACATCGTGGTGACGCAGGAAGACAACCAGGTCATCAGCGTGATCTCGCTCGCCACCAGCAAGATCGTCTACCGGTACGGCGTGCCGGGCGTGCCCGGCTCCGGGCCGAACCACCTGTTCAACCCGGACGACGCGATGCTCACCCCGGCCGGCGCCATCGTCTCGGCCGACATCAAGAACTGCCGGCTGGTGATCATCACGCCGCCCGCGCACACCGTGACCCGGGTCATCGGCCAGACGACGAATGCCTGCGAGCACGATCCGCCGCGGCATTTCGGCAGCCCGAACGGCGCGTTCCCGATGACCAACGGGCATTACCTGGTCACCGAGATCAACGGTGACTGGGCCGACGAGATGTCCCTGCGCGGCCAGGTCTCGTGGTCGGCCAACCCGGCCGGGGTGCTGTACCCGTCGGACAGCAACGAGGTATACCCCGGGAGGTACCTGACCGCCGACTTCTCCGATCCCGGCCAGGTCGTCGAGTTCACCTCGTCCGGCCGCGTGCTGTGGCGGATGGGCGGGTTCAACCAGCCGTCGCTGGCCCTGCCGCTGCCCAACGGCGACATCCTGCTCAACGACGACTTCAATCACAGAGTGTGCGTGGTGGACCCCGCGACGCACCGCATCGTGTGGCAGTACGGGCACACCGGGAGGGCCGGCCGTGGACCGGGGTACCTGTCCGACCCGGACGGGGTCGACCTGGTGCCGCCGGACTCGCTGCTGGTCACGCACGCCGCGACGATGGGCACCTAGGCGATCCACACCGACTTGATGTTGCAGAACTCGCGGATGCCCTGGACGGAAAGCTCCCGGCCGTGGCCGGAAGCCTTGACGCCGCCGAACGGCAGCTGCGGATAGGAGGTCACGTTGCCGTTGACGAAGACCATCCCGGCCACGAGATCCCGGATGAACCGGCTCCGTTCGGTGTCGTCGTTGGTCCACACGCTGGCGCCGAGCCCGAACTCCGTGCCGTTGGCGAGCTCGATCGCCGCGTCGATGTCCGGGACGCGGTAGAGGGTGGCCACCGGGCCGAAGACCTCCTCGGTGTGCACGCGCATCTCCGGCGTGATGCTGGCCAGCACGGTCGGCGGGTAGTAGAAGCCGGGTCTCTCGGGCGCGGCACCGCCGCAGAGCGCCCGGGCCCCCTTGGCCACCGCGTCGGCGACGAGGTGCTCCACGTCGTCGCGCTGCTGCTCGGAGGCCAGCGGACCGACGTCGGTGCTGTCTAGCATCGGGTCGCCGACGGTCTTGGCCGACATATGTTCGGCGAACAGGCGCGCGAACTCGTCGTAGACCGCGTCGTGCACGATGAAACGCTTGGCGTTGATGCAGGACTGGCCGTTGTTCAGCAGGCGCGCCGCCGTGCCGCTTTCGGCGGCCCTGGGCAGGTCCGCCGACGGCATGACCACGAACGGGTCGCTGCCGCCCAGCTCAAGCACGACCTTCTTGATCTCGCGGCCGGCGACGGCCGCCACGGCCGACCCGGCGGCGCCGGACCCGGTGAGCGTCGCGGCCATCACCCGGCGGTCGCGCAGGATCGCCTCGATCCGGCCGGAGCCCACGAGCAGGGTCTGGAAGGTTCCCTCGGGGAACCCGGCCCGGGCGAACAGTTCCTGCATGAACAGCGCCGTCTGCGGCACGCTCGAAGCGTGCTTGAGCAGCCCGACGTTGCCGGCCATCAGGGCGGGCGCGGCGAAGCGCATCGCCTGCCAGAGCGGGAAGTTCCAGGGCATGATGGCCAGGACCGGGCCGAGCGGCTGATAGGTGACGTAGGCGTTTTTCGCGCCGACGGCACCGGAGTCGGCGGGCTCGCCGGCGAGGAACCCGGCGGCGTGTTCGGCGTAATAACGGCAGGCGGTGGCGCACTTGGCGACCTCCTGCCGGGCGGCGGCCAGCGTCTTGCCCATCTCGGTGGTCATCATGACCGCGATCTGGTCCTGTTCTTTATCCAGGATCCCGGCTGCGCTGTGCATCCACCCGGCTCGTTCGGCGAAACTGGTCAGGCGGTAGCTTTCGTGCGCCGCCGCGGCGGCCGCCAGGCAGCGCTCGACGTCCGCCTCGCTCATCTCGTCGAAGGTCTTCACCGTCTGCCCGGTGGCGGGATTGATGGTCGCGATCGCCACGATTCCTCCTTCCGGCACGCTTCCGGCGTGGGCACCCTTCCGGCACGGGTCACCGCCGCGGCGACGTTGGCGCGGCGGCTCGACGTTGCCCATGCCCGGATCGGGCAGGTCCACACTTATTCGGATGGTGGACTGGATTTATTCGCGTGGTGGACTGGCCGCATGGGGGATGTCCGCGTCCACCAGGGCGGTCGAGCCGGCCGCCCGCGTGACCGCGTCCTGAGTCCGTTCCCGCAGGCGCCCGAGCAGTTCGCCGTCGCCGAGCGGGATGGTGGCCTCCAGGCGGGTGCTTGCCCGGACCTCCGGGAGGTCCATCACGGCATCGACCAGGTCCGCCCGGTAGCCGGGACCGACATGGTCGGTCGTCGCGCGCAGCGAGGTCCGGGCGGTCCCCTCCGGGCCCCTGGCGGTCGTCACCTCGGCGGCCGCGACCGTCCGGTCGCCATCCTTGACTTCGACATGACGTGGCGTGTCGGGGTTGGTCATTGGGTACTCCCGGAATCGCTGGTACCTGGCCTGCCCGGCGCGCACAGCCGCGCTGCTGACGCAGGTCGGCTACTGCCTTGCCCGCGACGGCCCAGATGAAACGGGCCTCCGGCGGCTAATCCGGAGGCAGGTGTGAACGTCCGCGCGAGGGGCAGTGCGAGGTCCATGCCGGCCCACGTCTCCGACCGCCCGCGCCGCAGTCTTGCGCCCATCATCGTCGTCACGATCGCGGCGCTGATCTTCGCGCTCCTGCTCATCTTGGTGCGGCTGCGGTGGGCCCCGCTGGAATCCGCCGATCATGGCGCCGCGACCCGGATCAACAGCCTGATCGCGGGCCAGGCCACGATCGTCGCGGTGGTCAAGGCGGTCACCTGGCTGGGCAGCGGCGGGGTGCTCTGGACGGTCATCGGGGCCGCGGCGGTCGTCCTCGCGATCCGGCGGCGCTGGCGGCTCGCGATCTACCTGCTGGTCTCGGGCGCGGGCGCGCTGGTACTCGATCCGATGCTCAAATCGCTGGTCGGCCGGCTGCGCCCGCTGGTGGGCCATCCGGTCGCCCACGGCAACGGGAACAGCTTCCCCAGCGGGCACTCGCTGGGTTCGATCATCTGTTACGGAGCCATCTTCCTCGTCTTCCTGCCCGCGATGCGCGGCCGGTGGCGCCGCGCCTTCATCGCCGGGATCAGCACGCTGGTCGCCCTGATCGGGATCAGCCGGATCCTGCTCGGCGTGCATTACATCTCCGACGTCCTGGGGGGCTGGGCGCTCGGCATCACCTGGCTCGGCCTCACCGCCTTCGCCTTCGAACTGACCCGGCGCGCGGCCGGGCAGCCGGTGACCGATCCGGTCACCGAGGGCCTCGAACCTGAGGCCCGCGCCGATCTGAAACCGACGCAACAGGAGTCCGCCATGGGTAGTACGCGCGTCCGTCACTACGGTCGCATCGCCGCCGGAGTCCTGGTGGCATGGGTGCTGATTCTCGGCGCCATGGTCGGCGTCGGCGAGCTGATCACCAAGGACGGCAAGGGCAACGTGCTCGGCGACCGGACGATCCCGCACTGGTTCGCCGCCCACCGCACGCCAGGCCTGACCCACTGGAGCGAGATCTTCAGCACGCTCGGGGCGACCCAGGCGATCCTCATCGTCGCGCTCACCACCTGCGTGGTGTTCCTGGCCATCACCCGGCACTGGCGGCCGGCCGCGTTCGTCGCCACGGTGATGTTCGGCGAACTGGCCGCGTTCCTCGCCGCCGCGGCCGTGGTCAAGCGACCCAGGCCGGACGTCACCCAGCTCGACTCGCACCTGCCCACGTCGGCGTTCCCGTCCGGGCACGTCGCGGCGACCTGCTGCCTCTACGTCGCCATCGCCATCCTGGTCATTGGCCACGCGCACGGCTGGTGGCGTTGGCTGTTCCTCATCCCGGCGATCGCGATGCCGGTCCTGGTCGCGCTTTCGCGCATGTACCGCGGCGAGCACCACCCCACCGACATCCTCGGCAGCCTGCTGTTCGCCGCGCTCTGGCTGACCGCGACCACGCTGCTGATCAAGCCGAACGACGAGCTGCGCCGGGTCGCGGCGGACCGGCCGCACCGTGCGGTGGCCAGCCGGACGCGCGAGGCGGTGGCCGGCCGGACGCGCGGGGCGGTGGCCGGCCGGACGCGCGGGGCGGTGGCTGGCCTTCGGCGGGACCTGGATCTGGCTCCGGAGAAGGCCGAACGAGCGTCGGCGAAACACCGCCCGTAAGCTGACGCGGCCAGAGGATGCGCCTGGATGCGCAAGCCCGGGACCGCGCCTGCACCCTTGCTGTCCGGTCCTTGGGTACCGTGCTGGATATGGACTGGAAGATCGAACTGGTTGCGATACCGGTGACTGATGTCGACCGTGCCAAGGCGTTCTACGTGGAGCAGGTCGGCTTCCACGCGGACCACGATTATCAGGTCAGCGACGAGCTGCGGTTCGTCCAGCTCACCCCGCCCGGGTCTGCGTGCTCCATCGTGCTGGGCACCGGGATCACCCAGATGCCGCCGGGCTCGCAGAAGGGTGTGCAATGCGTCGTTGCCGATGTCGAGGCCGCCCGGCGAGAACTCATCGCGCATCGCGTGCAGGCCAGCGACGTTGACGTTCAGCCGTGGGGCTCTTTCGTCACCTTCAGCGACCCCGACGGCAACACCTGGGCGCTGCAGCAATTGCCGCCGCGAGCGTAGAACGCCTTCCTGCAGTTCAGGCACCGGCCAACTGCGCCGGCCGCGAGGGTCCGATCCGATTGCCGGCACCTCGGAGCCGGGAGGCGAGGTACGCCGGCTACCGGGCGCCCCGGAACAGCATCCGCAGCCACTTCGGAGTCAGTGGCCGTTGCGCTCTCAGCTGTTTCATCATCCTGGCGTTCACGTTGTGAACGCACATGCCCGTATCGTCCAGAACACAGTCGCCTGGGCAGGCTCCCCAGCAGTGCCGACAATGGCGAACGGCGGTCATGCTCAGGTCCTTCAGGGCGTGGTCATGCTCACATATGGTGTGTTACCCCTCCTTCGGCGATCTCACCGCAGCCAGGTCACGGTTAGGAGGGGACAAACCGACGACCGGGAAGCAGCAGATGCGGTAATCCGATAGACCTGGGCTGCTATCTGGGAACCTCATCGTGCGACGGCACCTGATTGGCGTCGATGGAGGCTCACTCTGCGTTGGTCAGCCCGGCGGCGGCGAGGATCTTCTGGACCATGGCGTTCTTCGCGCGGCCGTATCCGTCGATATCCGCGGCGGTGGCACCACGGCCGGGCCGTCAGGCAGCAAATCCAGACCACCGACCTCAGCACACGTCGCGGCATGAGCGCGCATCTCCGCGCACGGCTGCGGACTTGCGGACCGAAACCAGATGCCCCTGCCGGGCCTCGGCGTCTAGCAGGTGGCCCAGGCTCACGTATCGCCGCGCCGATCTCACCGTTGGCATCCGCAAGGTGCAGTCACGTTGCGGATACCCCCGCCGCGGCCTTGCGCCGCAAGATGGCCAAAAGACACGACCACGAAGGGATCCCCGAGATGAACGCCCGACCGAACATCGTTCTCATCCACGGCGCATGGGCCGACGGCTCTTGCTGGAGCGGCGTCATCCAGCGCCTGCAGGCCGACGGCTACCATGTCACCGCACCCCAGTTCCCATTGACCGCACTGGCCGATGACGTGGCCCGGCTACGCCAGGTGCTGGATCTCCAGGACGGCCCCGCCATCGTCGCCGGGCACTCCTACGGCGGCCAGGTCATGACCGCCCTGGGCGCGGATGCCCCGAACGTCGCCGGCCTAGTCTACATCGCCGCGTTCGGGCTTGACCAGGGTGAATCGCTGGGCGGGCTGTTGTCGCAGGGACTCCGGTCCGGGCAAGGGTGATGTACGCCGTGCAACAGCCGCTGGCCACGTCCGCCTTCGGGGACGTGATGGGCGTTCCGGCCTGGAAAACGCTGCCGTCCTGGTACCTGGTCGCGGCCGACGACGAGGCGATCCCGCCGGCCGCCGAGCGGCAGTTCGCCGCTCGCATGGGCGCCACCACCATCGAGATCCCGTCCAGCCACGTCCCGATGGTCTCCAACCCCGGTGACGTGGCACACCTCATCGAGACGGCGGCCGAAGCCGTACTGGCCACGAGCTAGAGCGGCTCACTCACTCGCGGCATGACAAGTCCGTCAATCTGTAAGGATGGACCAGGCGGGCGCGGTCGACGTGCTGGTCAACAACGCCGGCTTCTCCTGGTTCGGGCCGACCGCGGACCTGGACGTGGCGACCTTCGACCGGCTCTTCGCCGCCAACGTCCGGGCGGCGTACTTCCTGGTCGCTGCGCTGGCCCCGAAGATGGCCGCCCGGGGCAGCGGCAGCATCATCAACCTCGGGAGCATGGCCGGCCAGATTGGCCTGGCCGGCGGCGCGGCCTACAGCGCGACCAAGGCGACCCTGGCGGCGATGGCCCGGTCCTGGGCGGCCGAGTTCAGTCCCTCAGGGGTCCGGGTCAATGCCATCGCTCCCGGGCCGGTCCTGACCAACGGGGCCGCGCCCGACCGCATCGAGGCCCTCGGCGCCACCACCCTGCTGGCCCGGCCCGCCCAGCCCGGCGAGATCGCCGGGGTCATCGCCTTCCTCGCCTCCCCGAAAGCCAGCTACATCACCGGCGCGGTCATCGCCGCCGACGGCGGCCGCACCGCCATCTGACCCCGGCGCTCCGGCGGGAACGGCGCAGGACCCTGCCGCCATTCCCTCCGGCATGTGAGCCCCGTGCGGTCCACGCCAGGCCCTCCGGACGCCCGCATAGCCGGCGCCGCTCATGAAAGGGAATACCGACATGAGCAATTCGCTGCTCGCAATCGCGATTGACTGCGCCGACGCCCCTGCCCTGGCCCGCTTCTGGGCCGATGTTCTCGGGCGGCAGGTTGCCGAAGACTCCACTTCGCAGCACGTGATCCTGCTCCCCGGCGACGGCGACACCGGCGGGCCACGTATCACGTTCTATAAGGTGCCGAAGGGCAAATGAGAAGTTCAACTACCCCGTCTGTCCAGGTCAGAGGAGTGATCAGGTCCTAGTTGCCCTTATACCTGCGGACTCTTGCATACAGCCCGCAACACGCCCTAGCCATCGGCGCGTGTCTACGAGTACGCGGCCAGCCGAATTGCTACACTCATCTGCGCAGGGCAATGGTGGCCCCCATAGGGTCTGCGTCCCGATGCCAGTGATGGTGTGCCCTACTGGTACGAGCACGTCACGGAGCGCCGGGGAGGGCGCTGTACCACGACACGTTAAGAATCGTGGCCGAACGCAGGCGGCTACGGCTCTTTGTCGTGGAGGCGTGCGTGGTGCCTATCTATGTTCTTATCGTCGTCCCCCTTCGCTTGTTGGCGTGGCCGCCGTCTTGGCTGTGATCCGTGCCAACAAAGATGATCTTCCGGATATCGTCCGTGCCCTGATGAGGATGGGACCACGTGACGACAAGCGCGACGATGACAGCGCCAAGAGTCCGCCGTCACTGCCCAAGCCGTGAGCAAGCGCAACCATGGTGACGCCCCGGCACCTAGCGACACCGGGGCGTCTCTCCTACCCGTTGTGCTCCTAACCCGCCAAGATCAGGGCGAACGGGGAGCATGGATTAGTTGTCAGGTCCGCCGACGCTTCGTTCTGCCAGCTCTGTGTCAATGGCCGTCATGTGTGCCTCGATCGGCGCGCGTATGGGCGAGCCCGGTCGGGCAAGGGTGAGGCTTGCCGCTAGCTCGCGTCTGGTGCGCTCAAGCTCGCTTGCCGTCAGTCTGCTGACATCATGCTCACGCACGATGGGCTATCTTCGCGCGCTGTTCCTGCTCGGCTAGCACCTCGTCTAGCTTGCTGCGTAGGTCAGCTTGCACGGGGGCATCGGGAGAGATGCCCTTGATGGCGTGCTCAAGCTGGCGGCGATAGTCGCGCAACTCATAGGTTGTCAAAGCATGCATAGGGTGGGGTGGCTGGTCTACGGCTGCTGGGTCGGTAGGCATCGGTGGCTAGTCCTTACGCCTTGGTCATCCGGGTCTTGGCGGAGGATCACGCGCGTCCGGGCTAACAGAACCAGACGCGCGTGATCCCTGGTAGCCACGCTGGCAGCCAGAGGACTAGCGTGAGAAGTAGTACAGCGCGGACGGCAACGGCGTCCGCCTAGGCATGATGCCTTGTATGGGTCAGGAGACGGCGTGTCCGAAACGGCGCTAGGGACGTATGCGGGTGAGCTGAAGGCTTGGCGCGAGCGTATGGGGCTGACTCAGCAGGCGTTCGCGGACAAGCTCGGGTATTCGGCGGCCCTAGTAGCGGCGGTTGAGCAATGCAAGCGCTCACCAACCGCCGACTTCGCGGCGCGCTGTGATGATGTAACAGGCGCACCCGGCACGTTCGTACGATGGCAAGTCCAGGTCGCACGGGAGTCCTACCCTGCGTTCTTTGCCCCGGTGCTGGCCTTTGAACGCGATGCGGTGCGGATTCACGGATGGGAGATAGGCGCCGTTCCGGGGTTGCTGCAAACGGAAGACTACGCGAGAGCACTGCTGAGATCCGTACGGCAGGGCAGCGATGATGAGCTAGAGCGTCATGTTCAGGCGAGGCTAGAGCGGAAAATGATCCTGTTCGCGGATAAGCCGGTCGCGCTGTGGTACGTGCTCGATGAGGGAGCGCTCAGGCGCATGGTCGGCGGTCCTGCCGCGATGCGTGATCAGCTAGACAGCCTGATCGAGTCTGCCGCAAACATCGTTCTCCAGGTACTACCGTTCACGGCGGGTGACCAGCCGGGGGCAGATGGTCCCATAACGGTATATGAGTTCGCTGATGCGCCTACCGTGTGCTATACGGAGTGTTACAGCGGCGGGAGGATCGTAGAGGGACATGCGGAGGTAGCCGACCTGATGCGGATAGTGAACCTGCTTCGCGCGTCCGCGCTGCCGCCTGATGAGTCCCTAGAACTGATTCGTCAGATACGGAGTGATCTAGACAATGACCGATAACCTCAAGTGGACCAAGGCATCTTATTCAGGTGCTCAGGGGGGAAATTGCATCGAGGTCGCCGGCCACGATAGCCACGTACTCGTGCGAGACACAAAGGACCGCACCGGCCCAACGCTTCGGTTCACCCCGGACGCATGGGTCCGATTCGCTATGCAGGTTAAGGCGGACGCTTCGTTAGCGTCTGACTCAACCGACACCTATAGGGAGGGGCTCTCGTGCCTGAGGGTCTCTCCCCTTTTTGGCCTTTGTCGGTATATGGCTACTAGGAACCGCCCTCAGAATGGCGGCTCGTCGGAGTATCCGCCTGGGCGGGATTCCGCCCATGGGTCTGAATCTGATGCCTTGGCTGACTGTCTTTCGAGCCAGATACTACGAAGCTGTTCTACCCAGATCAGGTGATCTTTCGACGCCGAGACCGGGCGCCTGCTGAGCCTGGGCGCCCAGAGGCTCCGCGACCTGCAGCGAGACAAGTCCCGCTGGACGACCTTCGCCGATATCGAAGGCAACGAGTTCGACCTGATCGCCGGGTAGATCCCCGAGGTCATGATCGTCGTCCTACTCACCCATGCGGACGACACGGAAGCCAGGGCGGCTCGTAAGGTCACAGCGAAGGGTCAGCCGGCCTGCCCGTTCTGCGATCCGCTCGGCGGCCGGTTCTCAGGTCCGCTGTGCCGTCTGCCGGCCCGGGCCGGGTGGCCGATGAAGTCGAGCAGTGCCTGGTTGACCTCGTCGGCGTGGGTCCAGATGATCGCATGTGACCCACCTGCGATGATGGTGAAGCGGGCGTTCTTCAGCAACGCGGGAAGCCTCCGACTGGTGGCCTCGTAGGGCAGCACGCGATCCTGGTCGCCGTGGATAACCAGGACGGGGATGCTGATGGTGGCGAGATCGCCCCGGAAGTCTTCCAGGCAGGCTGTGACGCAGCGGAGGGCGGCGTGGGCCGAGGCGGAGATGGCCACGTAGAAGCTGTTCTGCCACGCCTGGTCGCTCACCCGGGTGCCGCCCAGGAGATCGACGTTGTAGGAGCGGTCCAGGAAGTCTTTCATCGCCGCCGGCCGGTCAGCGGCGATACACACCGTGATGCCGTCGAAAACGCTCCGGTCAATACCTTCGGGGCTGTCGTTCGTCTTGAGCAGGAAGGGCAGGAGCGGCGCCACCAGCACGGCTGCCCTGACCCGCTCTGAGCCGTGAGCTGCCAGGTAGCGGGTTACCTCACCGGTTCCCATGGCGAACCCGGCCAGTACCACTCCGCGCAGGTCGAGCCTGCTGAGCAGAACATGAAGATCGGCGGCTAGTGCGTCGAAGTCATATCCGATGCTTGGCCGGCTTGAGGCGCCGAAGCCGCGCCGGTCGTAAATGATCACTCGGTGCCCGGCGGCCAGCAGGGCTGCCTCCTGCTTTTCCCATGAGTGCCCGTTCAGCGCGTACCCGTGGACCAGCACGACCGGGAGAACCGGACCCGTGGTCCTCGTAGTAGATCCGGATAGCGGCTGAATTCTCCCGCCCGACAGTGACAAAAGGCATCGCGATCCTCATCGTTCCGTGTTCGCAGTGGTAACGCCTGTCATCACTGTGGCTCCAGACAAGCACGAGCGGTATCCGTGGTGTGACTGCACTTTGCGCGCTGCGGGCATGCCCGGTCCATGGTCGCTGTTGAGCTTGGGGGACGGCGTTGATGAACGCACTGGTCGAGAGGATCAGCCGCATGCCAGGCCCTGGTGAACTCCTCGCACAGCATCCCGCCCGTATCATCGGCCGGGAAGCCGGGCTGGCCCGGCTGCGCGCGCTGGTGGATCCGGTCCCGCGGGCTAGCCAGGTCCTGCTCATCACCGGCGAGGCGGGCATGGGCAAGACCGTGCTCCTGGCGGACGCCGCCGACCGGGCACGGCCAGCAGGTATGCGTGTACTTTCGGTCACCGGCCGGGAATCAGAGTCGAAACTCGCGTTCGCCGGGCTGCATCAGCTCCTGCGGCCGGCGCTGTCCAGTGCCGCCGGCCTTCCCGGCCGGCAGGCCCAGGCCCTGCTGAGCGCGCTCGGCCTTGCTGCGGACCCCGTTTCTCCCGACCCTCTCCTCACCGGGGTCGCCGTACTCACCCTGCTGTCGGACCTTTCGGAACGCTCCCCGGTCCTCGTCGTCGCTGACGACGCCCAGTGGCTGGATCGCAGCTCGCTGGACGCGCTGGCCTTCGCCGGCAGCCGCCTGGACGCCGAGCCGGTGGTGCTGCTGGTGGGCGCCCGCGGGCAGGCCCCGCCGGCCGGCTTTGACCGCGGTTTTCCCGAGCTGCATCTGGAGCCGCTGTCCGCGGCCGACGCCGGCCGCCTGCTGGATATGCAGCCGCGGCCGCCCCGCGGGCGGGCCCGGGGGCAGGTGCTCGCCCAGGCCGCGGGTAATCC
>WNGK01000521.1_pt1 | contig 39089 bp, 28 predicted proteins | sample 5400601 | NCBI WGS metagenome assembly WNGK01 (sample SAMN13153376, study PRJNA577476) | soil metagenome | isolation source: 60 cm soil or saprolite under Garry oak tree replicate 1 | place: USA:California | collected 2016-06-15 | reverse complement strand
CGCAGGACGTGCAGTCGGCAATCGCCGCCGCGGCGCGCTCGCTGCCCTCGTCGATGCCGATGCCGCCGACGCAGCGCAAGGTGAACCCGGCCGATGCCCCGATCATGAACATCGTGCTCTCGTCTGCGACGTTGCCTCTCTCGACGGTCGCGGAATATGCCGAAAACCTGCTCGCGCAGCAGATATCGACCATCAGCGGCGTTGCGCAGGTGCAGGTCTACGGCTCGCAGCAGTACGCGGTGCGCATCCAGCTCGACCCGAACGCGCTGGCGACGCGCGGCATCGCGCTGACCGACGTCGAGCAGGCCGTGGGCAGCAGCAACGTCAATCTGCCGACCGGGACGCTGTTTGGTGCCGACAAGGCGACGTCGATCCAGGCGACCGGGCAGCTCATGACTGCGCAGGCCTATGCACCGATTATTGTCGCCTATCGCAACGGCGCGCCGGTGCGGCTCTCCGAGATCGGGCGCGTCTTCAACAGCGTGCAGAACGACAAGATCGCGGCGTGGCACAACGGCACGCGCGGCATCATGCTCGGCGTGCAGCGCCAGCCGGGAACCAATACCATCGAGATCGTCGACTCGATCAAGAAGATCCTGCCGAGCTTCGAGTTGCAGCTGCCGCCGGCGATCCAGCTCACCATGTTCTACGACCGTTCGGTCCCGATCCGCAACGGCGTCCTCGACGTTCAGGAATCGCTATTGCTCGCATTGGGGCTCGTCGTGGCGGTCATCTTCGTATTCCTGCGCAGCGTTTCCGCCACGATCATTCCCAGCCTCGCGCTGCCGCTGTCGATCGTCGGCACGTTCGCGGTGATGTACGCGTTCAGCTACAGCCTCGATAACCTGTCGCTGATGGCACTGACGCTTTGCGTCGGCTTCGTCGTCGACGATGCGATCGTCATGCTCGAGAACATCACGCGCCACATCGAGATGGGCAAATCGCGGCTGCAGGCGACGCTCGATGGATCCAAGGAAGTCGGCTTCACGATCGTGTCGATGACCTTGTCTCTGGTCGCGGTGTTCATTCCGGTGCTGTTCATGGGCGGCATACTCGGCCGCCTGCTGCGCGAATTCGGCGTCGTCATCATCGTCGCGGTGCTGATCTCGGGCGTCGTCTCGCTGACGCTGACGCCGATGCTGTGCAGCCGCATGCTGGTCGACGAGCACAAGAGGAAGCACGGCCGGTTCTACGCTTTTAGCGAGCGGATGTTCGACGCGATGCTCGGCGGTTATCGCAGGTCGCTGACCCTGGCGCTTGAGCACCGACGGCTGACGCTGGCCGCATTTTTGGCCGTCATCCTCGCGACGGGGATCCTTTTCAGCACCATGTCGAAGGGATTCCTGCCGGCCGACGATCAGGGGCTGATCCTGGTATTCACCGAGGCGGCGCAGGATGTGTCCTTCACGGCGATGGCGAACATGCAGCGGCAGGTCGCCGAGATCGTCAAGGAAAATCCTTACGTCCAGGGGGCGATGTCGTCGGTCGGCGCCGGCGGCCCGAGCGCGTCGCTCAACGTAGGCCGGATTTTTGTCGCTCTGAAGCCTCGCGATCAGCGTCCGAGTGCAGAGGTCGTGATCCAGCAGTTGCGCGGACCCCTCGCACGCGTCACCGGCATCAAGGCCTACGTGCAGAACATCCCGGCGATCCGCATCGGCGGCCAAGTCACCAAGAGTTCCTATCAGTACACCTTGCAGGGCACCGACACGACCGAGCTGTACCAATGGGCCCCGCGGGTCGAGGAAAAATTGCGCTCGCTTCCGGGGCTCGTCGATGTGACCAGCGACCTCCAGATCGCCAAGCCGCAAGTCACCGTCGAGATCGATCGCAACAAGGCCTCCGCGCTCGGCGTTTCGGCGCAGGCCATCGAGGCCACGCTCTACGATGCTTATGGCCAGCGCCAGGTTTCCACGATCTACGCGCCGACCAACCAGTACTGGGTCGTCATGGAGCTGCAGCAGCGCTACCAGACGGACCCGTCGGTATTGTCGCTGCTCTACGTGCGCTCCTCGAGCGGTGCGCTGGTGCCGCTCAACAGCGTCGCGACCTTGAAGCCCACCGTCGGGCCGCTCGCGATCAATCACCTCGGCCAGCTGCCTTCGGTGACGATATCGTTCGACCTCAAGCCCAGCGTCACGATTGGCGACGCGATCAAGGAAATCAACAAGGCGACCGCTGAGATGCGCCTGCCGGGGACGATCAATGGAATCTATCAGGGGACGGCGCAGGCGTTCCAGTCGTCGCTGCGCGGCATGGGCATCCTGCTGGTTCTTGCGATTTTCGTGATCTATCTCGTGCTGGGCATACTCTACGAGAGCTTCATCCATCCGCTCACGATCCTTTCGGGGCTTCCGACCGCAGGCTTCGGCGCGCTGGTGACGCTGTTGCTGTTCGGCATCGAGCTCAACATGTACGCGTTCGTCGGCATCATTATGCTGGTCGGCATCGTGAAAAAAAACGCGATCATGATGATCGACTTCGCGATCGAGGCGCAGCGCAAGGAGAACAAGGCGCCGGACGAGGCGATCTTCCAGGCGTGCATGACGCGCTTTCGTCCGATCATGATGACGACGATGGCGGCGCTGATGGGAAGCCTCCCCATCGCGCTCGCGCTGGGAGCAGGAGGCGAGGCGCGCCGTCCGCTCGGGCTTGCGGTCGTCGGAGGTCTGCTGGTATCGCAATTGCTGACGCTCTACATCACGCCGGTGATCTACCTCTATTTCGAGCGCCTGCAGCAATGGTACGCCCGGCGGCACCGCCAATCCCAAACCGAGGCCGAACCCGCGCACGCCGCCGCGGACTAGCCGCTGGTGAAAAGCAACTCCGCGAGGTCAATAACTTGTCATTCTGAGCGAAGCGAAGAATCTGCGGTTGATGAAATCGATGCGCTGTTTGAAGCAGATTCTTCGTCCCAGGAACCTGCCCTCGAGCGCAGCGAAGGGCTCCTCAGAATGACAGAGTATTTTGCCGCGAGGCGACAGCGATGAAAATCGGCATGATCACCGACAGTTTGCCGGACACCGATTTCGAAACGCTGCTCGCGACCGCGGCACGGCTCAAGCTCGACATGCTGGAATTCGGTTGCGGCAACTGGTCCGCGGCTCCGCATTTGAAGCTCGACCGCATGCTGGAAAGCGAGGCCGAGCGGCGGAACTTCAGCTCGCGCCTCGCCGCGCACGGCATCGGTATCAGCGCGCTCAATTGTTCCGGCAATCCGCTGCATCCCGGCGAGCACGGGCGCCGTCACGACGAGGTCACGCGCAAGACGATCAAGCTGGCGAGCCTGATGGGTGTCGAGCGCGTGGTGATGATGTCGGGCTGTCCGGGAGCCAAGGGCGATAGCAGCGCCAACTGGGTCACCACCGATTGGCCGCCCGAAGTGCGCGAGATCCTTCGCTGGCAGTGGGAAAGCGTCCTGATCCCCTATTGGCGCGACCTCGTCGCTTACGCCAACGCGTTGGGCGTGCGCAAGCTTTGCCTGGAGCTCCACGGCCACCAGAACGTCTACAACGTGCGCACGCTGCAGAAGCTGCGCGAAGCCGTCGGCGAGACCGTCGGCGCGAATTTCGATCCGAGCCACCTGATGTGGATGGGCGCCGACCCGCTCGCCGCGGTCCGCGCCCTGGGCGACGCCATCTATCACTTCCACGCCAAGGACACGCGCGTCGACCCGGTGATCGCCGGCGTCAATGGCGTGATCGAAACCACGCCCGGCGATCGCTTCCAGAGCCGCGCCTGGAACTACATCACGCTCGGCTACGGCCACGGCGAGCTGTGGTGGCGCGAGCTGATCGCCGTGCTCGCGGCGGTGGGGTACGACGACGTGTTCAGCATCGAGCACGAGGACACGATGCTGCCTGCGCTCGAAGGCGTCGAAAAATCCGTCGAATTCCTGCGCAACGTCCTCATCAAGCTGCCGCGACCGCTCCAGGTTGCGCATTAGGAAATCCAAAGTTGCGCCCCACTCCGACGCCGCGCTTTGCGGCCAAGTCACCGAGTCGTCGCAGCGTTGCCATCTTCGATCTGGGCGGCGTGCTGGTCCACTGGAACCCGCGCTTCCTGTACCGCAAGCTCTTCGACGGCGACGACGCGGCAATGGAGCATTTCCTCGCCAACGTCTGCACGACAGAGTGGAACGAGCGGCAGGACGCGGGCCGAAGCTTCGCGGAGGCGACGCAGGAGCTGCTGCCGCATCATGCCGACAAGATCGAATTGATCGAAGCGTTCGGCAAGCGCTTCGACGAGATGGTCCCTGGCGTCATCGACGGCAGCATCGAGGTGCTCGAGGAGCTGAAGCGCCACGGCGTGCCCTTGTACGCGATCACCAACTGGTCCGCGGAAACCTTTCCTGCGCTGCGAAAGCGCTTCGAGTTCCTGTCGTGGTTCAGCGGCATCGTGGTTTCCGGCAACGAGGGCGTGATGAAGCCCGACCCGCGCATCTTCCGCGTCCTCTTCGAGAGACACGCCGTGGTGCCCTCGTCAGCGGTATTCATCGACGACGTGGCCGACAATGCCACCGCGGCGGAGTCGCTCGGGGTTCACGGCATCCACTTCCGCTCCCCAAATCAGCTGCGGCGCGAGCTGGTCGCCGTCGGCATCCTGTCGGCGCCTTATTGAGCTTGCAGTATTGAGCTTGTATAACTGGACGATGTAATAGCTCTCGCCCGGCGGAGGCCGGGCCCCAATTTCTACGGCCATGAGATTGGATCCCGGCCTGCGCCGGGATGACCTCATGGGGTCATCCGTGTGAGGCGATTACGGAGCGGGCAAGTAGCAAGATGCTTGATTTCTGTGTGGTCGGCGCGGGCTTCATCGGCCCCGTGCACGCCGGCAACGTAGCCGCGCATCCGCGCGCGCGCCTTTCGTGGGTGATCGACCTCAACCTCGACGCGGCCGATGCGCTGGCGAAAAAGCACGGCGCGCGTGCAGGGAGCGACCTCGCGCAGGCGCTGGCCGATCCCGCGCTGCGCGCGGTCATCGTCTGCACGCCCCCGCGCACGCACGCGCCGATCATCGAGGCGGCCGCGAAGGCCGGCAAGGCGATCTTCTGCGAGAAGCCGATCGATCTCGATATGGCCGGCATCGATGCGTGCGAGGAAGCGATCGTGCGCGCCCGCGTGCCGTTTTGCGTCGGGTTCAACCGGCGCTTCGATCCCACCCATCGCGCGCTGCACGACGCGATCCGCGCCGGCGAGATCGGCCGGCCCGAGATGCTGATCCTTTCCAGCCGCGATCCGGAAATCTCTCCGCCCGACGCGGTCGCCGCCACTCCTTACGGCATCTTCTACGACACCATGATCCACGACTTCGACATGCTGCGCTGGCTGCTGGAGGACGAGCCGGTCGAGATCTACGCGCGCACCGCCTGCATGCTCGACGCGCAGGAAAACCCGCATCGCGATCCGGACACTGCGATGGTCGTGCTGCGGATGGCGAGCGGCGCACTGGTGCACGTCAATTCCAGCTTCAGGTCCGTGTACGGCTACGACCAGCGCATCGAGGCATTCGGCGAAAAAGGCATGCTGATCTCCGGCAACCACCGGCCCACCGCGCTCGAGCGCCATGGCAAGGACGGAATACGCCGCGACCCCCTGCTCGCTTTTTTCATCGACCGCTATGCCGAATCGTACCGGCGCGAGCTCGACGCGTTTATCCAGGCGATCGAAGCGGGCACGGCGCCGGCGGTCGGTCTCGACGACGGACGCCGCGCGCTGATGATCGCGGAAGCCGGGGTCCGCTCCGCCAAAAGCGGCGCGCCGGTGGTGCTTCAGGCCTGACGCGCTATAGCCGGAGGACCCTACGTGGTCTGTCAGAGAACGTCTGATGACAGCCCGATAGAGGTTGCCAACGTCGTCGGTTAAAAGGATTGCACCCGAGCTACTTGGCTGCTACTCGTATTTCGACTGTGGGCGAGTAACCCAATTGGGAACCTAAGCATTCGAGGTTTGCTCAAAAGGAGCGCACGTAACAAGAAGTGCTGCCAATCCAAGCCAGAACTGGAGGTGTAACCATGATTCGGACATATCGCCTTTTGACTGCCATTGTCGCCCTCATCGGCGTGGTCGCCGTCGTTACTCCCGCCTTTGCCAAGTCCCACCAGCACCACTCCGGAGAGCAAATGCTCGGCAGTAAAATCAAGACCAACGGGGAGCACGTGATCCACAAGGTCGGCGAGCACACGGTTGCCGTTCAAGTCGCCAATGGGAAAGTCGCAGGCCTACACGTAAAGCACAGCAAGAAAGGGGATGTGCCGGTCAAGAAGTACAAGACAAAAAAGAAACTGGCCCAGACGGACGGGCTTCGGTACGCGTCATACACATTGGCTCAGTATCAGGACATCGGCATGACGTATATCGGGTACGCCTTCGTTGACGACAATGGAGACGAGCAGATTTACTGGTTCCCATACGAGATGATCCTCGACGGCGATACGGGCGCTATTGAATACATTCCGCTCACCTGAGCGGTAACGCGCCCGTACTCGAGAATCGCCCGGACAACAGCGTTTCTTGCCTCCGTATATGATGACCCCGCCACATGGGCGGGGTCATTCTGCCAATCGGCGGTCGATCAGCTCCGCATTAGGCGCCACGGCTCACCGTAATATTTTTCTCGACCCATTCGGCGATTCCCGGTAGCGCATCGCAACGCGTTCAAGTACTGAAGGACCGCGGGTGATGCGGATGCGGTCCTGCCAGATTACTCCAGTTGACCCAGCGGGCCATCCTTCGCCTCGGTCCCAAAATTGCTGGTGTTCAACACCTGGATGCCCGCTTTGTGATCACCGTCGAAAGGTGTCACGGTGCCCGGACATCCGGCCGCCACGGCATCGCCCGCGTCGCCGAACCATAGTCCGAGATGGTACATGTGCACTGGCGCCGTTACGGGATTCACCAGTGCATCGACGCCGGGATCTGTCTGAGGGGCAGCACGAGTCGCAGGTGCGAAGATGAAGGTCTCGCTGCTGAATATCCCAAAGAACTGTTGACTGCCGCCCCCGTGCTCATCGGTGTCGATATCGCCTTGGTACCAGGACATCGCAAAAGGCGCCGTCGGAACCTGTAGCACGAAGAATGTGAAGGTCGTATGCGGCGCCAAACCATTCACCACGACGTGCATGCGTTGGTTTGCGCCGACGTTGTTGACCATGACGTGTCCCTGCGCGTTCGGCAAGCAATTTTTCGCCCCGGCCGACACCACCATGTCGAACGAGAGCCTGTCCGGAGGCGCGCCCGTTGCGCTCATCGAACCTCCGAGTGCGAGCAGCACTGCCAACGTCGCCGTTAGATGTACTCGCGTCCTGCCGCTACATGTGGATTTCATGACTTCTCCTCCTCGTAATGAGTATGTAACTACGATCACAGTACGCATGCCGGGCTTACCATGGTTTGCCGGTACGAGGGCCGGTTTGACCTTCTCCATGCCACCGCCGATCCGGACGTAGTCATTATCCGCAGCAGGGCTACCGAATCGGAATCCGGCGGCATCACCTATGTGGCATCTCGCGCGGACGCTGCGGCGGCGAGAGAGCTGACCGTGCCCTTATTACCCTGACCAGGAAAAACTCCCGCGAAGCCGCGGCAAGCAAATTACATGCTACACATTTAGTTGTTTACTCTTCATGGCGTTATCGAGTAACTCCACAATCACGTGAGGCCGGGTGTAAAAGCCGCCGACACTGCTGTCGCCAACGGAGGCAGCGGGGAATATCCAGAGTCGTACCGCAAGGTGCGCTTCTTTGGGAAAGCGGAAAGGATGCCACTTTCGATCCCACGTGCTCCCGCACTACGGACTTTTCGCGGGCGCGCCGGCAAGGACAGCAGCCACGCCTTCCGGGCTGATGTTGAACGCCAGGAAGGTCAGCGGCACGGCGCCCGGGTTTCCCCACTGGTGCACAAGACCGAACGGTTCGTAAATCAACGAACCGGGCGCCTTGGCCTCCAACTTACCTTCGACCGTGTTTTCGCCGGTCCCGGAGATGATGTAATAAAGCGCCGCGCCTGATCGATGGTGCGGCGCGTTGGACGGCATCTGCGCCGGAAAGGTAACTCGAGTCAAGTTGAGGTCATAACGGCCGGGCTTCAGCGCGGGAAGAGGTGCCGCGGTTCGAAAGAGCTCTTGCACGACGGCGGGCGGCGCCTCGAGCGGCTTATCTAGTTCGGTGGCCGGCGCGAGCAGGAAGTGCAGAAAGGTCGAAGGCCCGCCATCTCCCGCTTTCAGCATCGCTGCGTTGCCGCTGGCGATAAACAAGCCCTCACCCGCGCTTAGTGTCTTGACTTCTGCACCAATCGAAACCTCGGTCGACCCCGAGAGCTGGTAGACGATCCCATTGGCCGAGGAAACGCTGCTCCTTGCCCCCGAGGGAATGGTGACACTCACTGCCTTGAAGTGGACCGGCGCATCCCCGAGCGTCGGCAACTTGGTTGAGGCCACTACCGTTCGCGCACTCGCCGGTGCAGCGGCTGGCGTTTGTCCTGCGGCGGAGGCGGCGAGTACCGCCGAGCAAACTAGCAAACTTCCAATTGTCGTGGCTCGCATGTGGCTCTCCTCGAATAAGTTCATCCGCAGTAGAAGCAGGGTTTGATATAGAGACGTGTCACGCCATTGGCGCCTAGCAACGCGATCCCGAGATTTCCGATTTCTGCGCGCGAGCGACCCACGGCCACACGACCGCCGCGCCGCTAAGCATAGGCAGAAGATCGCGTCGCCTCATTCGATCACGTCGTCGACGAATTGAAGTCCATCCATACTACGCTCGGCAAGCGCTGACGATCGCCGAAGCGGGGGTACGCTCCGCCAAAAGCGGCGCGGCGGTGGTGCTGCAGGCCTGACGCGTTATATGCAGAAGGCGCGATATGCTCTAACACGCATTGTCGGCTAACGCCACTCCGGTCGGCCGGTCTTTTCCAAAGCATCTGGTCGATGAATGACAGTCCGACAACACTTCGCCTCACCAAGGTGAAGGACTGAAAGATGGTTCGTGACTGAATGCCGCCATGCGTGCAGCATTTTGCACACCGTTAGCTTTCGCGACCATCTGATTTGCGGGAGAATCGCGCAGTAGCCCCAAGCCGATCCTTGACGATGACCGCTACCACGTCGCCGCAAACGCTCACGTTCCTGTTCACCGACATCGAGGGCAGCACACCGCTTTGGGATACTCGACCGGCGGCGATGGGCGCCGCGACCGACTGTCACAACGCGTTGCTCCGCGAGGCAATCACCAGGCACGGGGGACACGCGTTCCGTGTTGTCGGGGACGCGTTTTGCGTCGCATTTTCGGATGCGACCTCCGCGATACTTGCCGCGGTCGACGCACAGCGTGCGCTCTCGGCCCAACGCTGGGACGATGCGCCAATCCATGTGCGCATGGGACTGCACTCCGGGGCGGTCGAAGATTCCGAGGATGAGATCTTTCGCGGGCCGACGCTGGCGCGGGCGGCACGCGTGATGTCGGCGGCGCACGGCGGACAGACGCTCCTTACCGCAGCGACAGTTGCTCTGCTGGACCGGACCGCACCGCCGGGCGGCACTTTGTCCGATCTGGGAGACCATACGCTGCGCGGCTTCGCGCGCCCCGAGCGTATATACCAGCTCTTAGTGGCGGGATTGCGTTCGGAATTTCCACCCATCCGAACGCAGGAGGCAATGCGCACGAACCTGCCTCCATCGCTGACGATGTTCGTCGGACGCGCGAAGGCGTTGGCGCAGGTCCGCGAGCAGGTGTGCAGATCGCGGATGGTTACGCTGATCGGGTCCGGCGGCACGGGAAAGACGCGATTGGCGCTCGAGGCCGCGGGCGAGCTCGTCGCAAATTTTCCTGACGGCGTATGGCTCGTCGAGCTCGCGCCGCTGGCCGACGCCGCGCTCATCCCGCATGCAATCGCGGCTGTGCTCGGCGCACGTGCAGAAGGCGACACTTCGCCGATGACGCTCATCGAGACTACGCTGCGCGCCAAGCACGTGTTGCTGTTGCTCGACAACTGCGAACATGTCGTGGACGAAGCGGCGAAGATCGCGCAAACGCTGTTGCGATCTCTCCTTCAGCTTCATCTGCTCGCGACGAGCCGCGAGGCGCTGGGCGTCGAAGGCGAGACCGTCTACCGCGTACCCTCGTTGACGATGCCCGGCGCCGAGCAGCAGCCGACGCCGGCGGACGTTACCGCGAGCGAAGCGGGGCAGCTCTTCGTCGACCGGGCGCATTCCGTCGCACCGGCGTTCGTTCTGACCGGGAAGAACGCCGCCGCCGTAGCGCAGGTGTGCCGGCGGCTGGATGGCATTCCGTTGGCGATCGAGCTCGCCGCAGCACGGCTTACCGCGCTTTCGGTCGAGGAACTCGCCCGGCGCATCGACGACCGTTTCCGCCTGCTCACCGGTGGCCGGCGCACGGCATTGCCACGGCAACGCACCTTGCGCGCGCTGGTGGACTGGAGTTACGAGCTTTTGTCCGCAGACGAGCGATCGGTGCTCAACGCGCTGGCGGTCTTCGCCGGCGGCTTTTCGCTCAACGCGGCCGAACGCGTTTGTGCCGCCGATGCATCGAGCGACGCAACCGTGCTCGATGCCGTCGAGCATCTGGTGGCGAAGTCCCTGCTCCTCGCCGAGCAGCAGCACGAGACCGAGACGCGCTACCGCCTGCTTGAGACCATCCGGCAATACGCGGGCGAGAAGCTGGCGGAATCCGGACAGGCCGACTCGGCGCGGCGGCGCCACTTCGCGTTCTTCCTCAACCTCGCTGAAACCGCCGCCGACGCACTGCAAGGCCCGTTGGCGCTCGAGTGGCTCGATCGACTCGAAGCGGACCATGACAACCTTCGTGCAGCGCTCGATTGGTCCAATGACGCCGCGCCCATCGACTACGCCAGGCTCGCCGGCGCCTTGTGGAAATTCTGGGATACCCGCGGTCATTTCGTCGAGGGTTGGGGGCGGCTCGAGCGGGCGCTGGCCACGTACGCGGCGCGTGACGAAACGCGTCTCACCGTCCTGATCGGCGCCGGAGCCCTTGCTTACCGGCTCGACTATACGCAACGCAGCGACGATATTCTCGGCGAGGCAATTACGCTGGCGCGGGAACTCGGCAATGCCCGTAGCGAAGCCGAAGCGACGCTCTTCCAGGCGTACGATCGGAGCTGGCAGGGCGCCGACGCCATCGAGCCGCTTGCCCTTCGCGGACAGGCTCTCGCCCAATCGGCCGGCGACCTGCCGATTGAGGGGTTCGCGCTCCTGATGCTCGGCCGAGCCGCTAGGCTCCGGGGCCAGGACGCCGAGGCGCGAAGCCTGTTTCTCGATAGCGCGAGACTCTACGGTAATGCCCGGTGCGTGGTCGGCACCCCGCTTGCGATCCAGTACGCGGGCGCGTGTGCTCTCGACCAACTCGATTTCACGGCCGCACGGCGGCTGCTCGACGACGCATTAGTCCAGCATCGACGCTTCGGCAACGTACATGATGCGGCGACCACGCTGGGTCTGTTGGGAAAGCTGGCACTGAACGAACACCGGCTGGACGAGGCGCGCGCGCAATCCGCAGAGAGCCTGCGCGTTTTTCGCGCGCTGCACGATCTGAATTGCGGAGCGCACGCAGCGGAAATCCATGCGACCGTGCTCTGCGCAATGGGCGAGGCGCCGGCGGCGCTCCCACACGCGGAATCCGCCGCGACAACCTATCGCGAACTCGGCTTTCCTCACTCGCTGGCGCACGCACTCTGCACGCTGGGACGCGTTCATGCCACGCTAGGCGGGCTCGACGCCGCGCGACGGGCGCTTTTCGACGGATTGATCGCGGAGCAGCGGGCAAATCGCGACGCCGCCTTGCCCGGGCTGCTCGAGGCGATTGCAGCGATGTATCCCGACGCGCCCGTCGCTCCGCAACTGCTTGGCAGCGCTGCGGCGCTGCGCGAGAAATGGAATGTCCCCGTTTTTCCCGCCGAGCGTGCGGAGCACGAGAGCCGGCATGCGGACGTGCGCGCAAGGCATCCTGACACGGATTTCGACCGCGCGTTTGCGGCCGGGCGCGCCCTGACGCGCGATGACGCTATCCAGAGCGCGTTGGTGTTGCAGCAAAGTTCATAATTTCATGACTCTTCCGATTGGGGTTTTTTCGCAACCGCAACCACTGGAGCTCCGACATGAACAAGACCACGCAGGTTTGCATCGTCGCTTCGTGTGCGCTCGTCGCACTCGGCGCAAGCGGCATCGCGCAGTCGCAGCAGAGCAATATGAGCTTCTTCGTTACCAGCACACCCATCGGCAAGGGCGCCGATCTCGGCGGGCTGGAAGGCGCCGATCGGCATTGCCGGACGCTGGCGCAGGCCGCAGGTGCCGGCGGCAAAACCTGGCACGCTTACCTGAGTACGCAAGGCGCGGGCGCGGTGAATGCGCGCGACCGCATCGGGCGCGGGCCATGGACGAACGCAAAGGGCGTCGTCATCGCGAAGGACGTTGCCGAGCTGCACGGCGCCAACAATCTCACCAAGCAGACCGCGCTTACCGAGAAAGGCGACGTCGTCAATGGTCGGGGCGACACGCCGAACATGCACGATATTCTTACCGGCTCGCAACCCGATGGAACGGCGTTTCCCGCCGGCGAGGACCGCACCTGCGGCAACTGGACCAAGAGCGGCCAGGGCGTCGCGATGGTCGGGCATTCCGACCGCACTGGGCTCGACGAAAGCGCGCCGGCCAAGTCCTGGAATTCGTCGCATCCGTCGCGCGGCCCCGGGGGTGGCTGCAGCCAGGACGATCTGAAGAGCACCGGCGGCAACGGCCTGCTTTATTGCTTCGCGACGAATTGACGCAGTCGTTGCGTCTTCGACGCGTAAGCGTGTGTCCGGGGGCCGACTTCGAGGACATCGGCAAAATTTCGAGTTCGCGTCGGTAGCGCAGGTATCTGCTTGCGTTACTGAGCGTAGCGCGCACCATCGAAGAATTCGTGCATCAGGAAATCCTCCAATGCCGCGTTGTCCGAAAGGCGAGCGGACAGCACGAATTTGCGGTCCCGTCGTGTCGATTCCCAGACGAAGTCCTCTTTTTCGAACTGGCGAATAATGGCGATCATCCTGCGCACAACGGCAATGCGCATGTCGCTATTGTCCCCTTTGCGCACCTCGATGAGCTGCGGGGTCTTGCGGCCCATCGCCCTGTTCCATCCGTAGAACTCGAACGCGGCATCGTCGTAGGCCATGCGCTTGATCTCGAATATGCCGCCGCCTCTTTTTGTGTCTTGGGCAGCCACACCGCGCGCTGGCGCGGGCAGATTGGCGGCGAGGTTGCGATTCAGTTGCGCCTTTTCGTCGTCCGGCGCGCTCTCCTGCTCCCCGCGCTCCCGGCGCCTGGCTTGGATGTATGCCCACAGATCGCCCTCCATTGGTGGAATGGCTCGCGGCGGCGCCACAACTGCAGGAGCCGCTGGCGGTGGCAAGGGAAGCTCAGGCGCCTCCGCTATGGGTGGAATGACCGCCGGTGGCGGCCGCATGCGCAAAGCAGGTTTTGGCGGCTTGGCGAGCGGCGGCGACGATACCGGCCTCTCAGGCGAGAATTGCTGCGGTGGTGGCGTCGGCCTCACCTGGGCAGCAAGCTGCACCTGCAGCCGCTCGTTTGCCTCGTCCTGCTCGGGTCCCTTGGTCGCGAAGAGGGGCGTTCGCGGTATCCCTAGGAAAAGCGCCCCGACATGGATGAGGATCGACAACGCGATCGTCAGCCAGAGGATGGGTACGGCGACAACGTCCTGCCGGGTCCGGGGTTCGTCGAACCAGCGGCTTATCACTCAGTGGTTCCTGGAAGGCAAAGGAAGGGGCGGAATCAAGCGTTCCGGCCGCCTTATCGTAAATGTTATACGAATGCAGCCTCGCGCCGCGTCACCCGGCGTGCTCCGACCAGCACGCGGATCAGAAGCACCGCGAGAATCATCAGCACGATCAGCACCGACGCGTACGCGGTTCGCATAGCCGTATTCGCCGACCTCGGCGCGGCCGACGATATTCACCGTCGCCATGTCGAAGCGCGGGCTGGTGAGGAAGATCACCGCGCTGATCGACGTCATGGCGCTGATGAAGCTATAGACCAGCGCTCAGGACGACGAGGTCTGGTACGCGACAGCGGACGGCTCGAAGGCAGGCGCCGGGCTGGCGTCGCGGCCTGTCACGGCCGCGACGCCGAACCACAGGTAGGTGCCCGGGGCTAGCGCATGGGGGCGCCCCTTATTCCACCTTCGGCGGCCTAAAGAACACGGCGATACACCCGGTCAAGCAACCAGGAAAGGCGTTGTTTGCCGCCAAGGGCACGAACACGTAGTTGTTCGCCGCATTGGCGGCAACGGAGTGCGCGGTCCCGGCGGGATGCGCCGGAAGCGCCGCCGGCACGTTATACGTCGGCACCAGTTGAATCAGGATCAGGTCCTCCGCGTCGATCACACCGAGCGGGGTGGAACCCTTGGCCGTCGCGGGGAGGGGGCGCAAAGGGCTTCCGCTGCCGGTGGCGTAGTAGTTGCCGTCCCCCTCGTTGAACCAGACTTCGTCCCCGGCCCCCACGCCCAGCACGTCCGTGGTGCTGCCCGTTTTAACGTCGAGAACCACCTCTTTCGGCGCCGCGGTCACGGTCCCCGTCGGGCTCCACACATTGCCCGCCGTATCAAAGACCTTATTGCAGCCGACCAGGAGCTCCTGATGCGGACCGAGGGTCAGGCCGGCCGGCCCGCAATGCTTCACCGGGTACGTCGTCTCGACCATGCCAGTCGTCGGATTGATGCGCACGACCCCGCCGTCCTCCTCGTTCGGACCTATTTGGGGAATGGAGAGATAGAAGCGGCCCGTGCCAGGATCCCATACCGGTTGTTCGGCGCCATCCTGCGCATCAACGCCATGGGCCGCATCAAGTGGGATGTTCATCACGACGGTGAGTGCGCAGGTCGCCTTATTGACCTTGATCAGGGTGGCGAAAGGCGGATGTCCGGGGAATTGGACGTTATTGATCACCAAAAGCAGACCGTCCTGCGGGTCGTAGGCCAGTTCATCCGCACGCGTGGGATCGCCGGCTTTCGTGACGACCTGGGCCACAGTCTTGCCGGTATTGACATTGAAACAGTCGACGCGGCTCCCGGCGTCGGTCACGAAGAGCCAAGGGAAAGGGGCTTCGGCGTGCACGACGCCGTTGGGACCGGCGCAGTCGTTCCCGCCGGGCATAGGCGGATTGCCATCACCTGTACCACACGGCACAAACCCGGCGAACGGCACGAACGGCGGGCTCGGGTTCACTTGAAGCGGCGTGAGCAAGGTGCCGCTCTTGGCATCGGCGACTTCGACGGCCTTATTGGAACGATCGGCGAGAAAGTAGGTGTGCGTCGCCTGGTCGACCCAACTGATATCAAAGGAGTACAGGGCGCCGGCCGTATTGTTGTTCGCGGGAATCGGGGGGACCGGAATCGTCTTGAGCAGCCTGAGGGCCCCCCGATCAGCCACTCCTTCGTTGCCTCCCGGGCCATTCCCGGCTCCCACGGCATTTCCGAGCGGCAGCAGGGTCAGCGCAACCACCGCCAGAGCCAAGTGCCGGAAATATTTCCGAACTACGGTGTAGAAGAGACTGTGATCTTGACGCATATCTTCCTCCGATAGCCATGTGTGTTCCGATTGGAACGGACTAGTGCCGGTCTAGGAAGGTCTGGAATCGAACAAATAGATAGCACCGATTAAGCACGTGTCTGCCCTTGTTCAATTCAAGATCAACTAGACGGGCGCTACGCTCTAACGCGCCAGCAATTCCCCTACGCAGGGATCGACTGCTGGTTAGATCAGCCGCGGTAAAAGGACCGTGTATTCGGGTCGGCGGGCGCGCTATGCGTTTCGACCGTGAGACACAGTCCCGGTTCACCAAGCTCATGGGGACGCATGCAGTCCTGGCGGCATTTTCGTTGGTGACCGAATGACGGGCATTCGCCGCTATCGAACTGTCGATATATATTGACGACTCGCTCGTATGTATCAAGCTGCGGTAGCCTCGCGTCGCGACACCCGGCGTGTTCCGACCAGTACGCGGATCAGAAGCACGGCGAAAATCATCAGCACGATCAGCACCGATGCATACGCGGTCGCATAGCCGTATTCGCCGACTTCCGCGCGGCCGACGATATTCACCGTCGCCATGTCGAAGCGCGGGCTAGTGAGGAAGATGACCGCGCTGATCGACGTCATGGCGCTGATGAAGCTATAGATCAGCGCGGCGACTATCGCGGGGCGAATCAGCGGCAGGATCACCCGCCGCAGCGAGGTCGGGGTGTCGGCGCGCAGCGTCGCCGACGCCTCGTCGAGGCTGGGATCGATCTGGCTCATCGCGGCGAGGCCCGCGCGCATGCTGGTCGTCATGTCGCGGAACACGAAGCACGCGACGAGGATGAGGCCGGAATACGCGAGCTCGATCGGCGGCGCGTTGAAGGCGAGGATATACGCGATGCCGACGACGGTGCCCGGCACGGCGAAGTTGAGCATGGCCATGAATTCGAAGGCGCGCTTGCCGGCGAAGCGCTGACGATCGAGCAGATACGCGACGAGCAGCCCAAACGTCGCGGTGAGCGGTGCCGCGATCACTGCGATGGTCAGCGTCGTGAAAAACGAGCTCCAGGCGCCGCCGGTCCAGATGAGCTTCCCTTGGTCGAATGCGATGCCGAATGCGGTCGCGTAGTGGCGCAAGGTCAACGCATGGTTGAGGCCCCATTTTTCGAAGAAGCCGCCGGTGAAGATCATCAGATAGATCACGACAGCCAGCGCAGCCCAGGGCAGCGCCAGACCGGCCGCGACCGCCACGATCGACCGCGGCAGCGGCGTGCGCACGCCGCCGTCGCCCTTGCCTCCCACAGTGACAAAGCTGCGCCCGGAGAGCAGCCGCCGCTGCACCAGGAATAATCCCAGCGAGAACGCGAGCAGTATGACCGCGAGCACCGAAGCGCGTCCCGGATCCTGCTGCACGCCGACGACGGCAAAGTAGATTGCGGTCGACAGCACTTCCAGGTTGCCACCGAGCAGCAACGGGTTGCCGAAATCGGCCAGGCTCTCGATGAACACGATCAGGAATGCGTTGGCGATGCCGGGTGCCATCAGCGGCACGGTGATGGTCCAGAAAGTCTGCATCGGCGACGCGCGCAACGTCTGCGCGGCTTCTTCCAGCGACGCGCTGATGCCCTCGGCGACACCGACCAGCACTAAAAACGCCACTGGGGTAAGCGCGAGCGTCTGCGCGAGCCATACGCCCGGCAGACCGTAGATCCAGCGCGTCGGCCGGATGCCGAAGCTCCATTCCAGAAATGCGTTCAACGCACCGGAGCGTCCGAACAACAGGATGAGCGCCAAGCCGATGACAAAGGGCGGCGTGATCATGGGCAGGATCGACAGCACGCTGATCATGCGCCGTGCGCGGAATTGCGTGCGAGTCACGATGAACACGAAGCACAGCGCCAGGAGCGTCGCCGTCGACGCGGTCATGAGACCGAGCTGGATCGTGTTCCAGACGACCCCGTCGTGACCCCAGATCTTGCTGCTGGCAAATCGCGCGCTCAGCGAAGCGATCGAAAAATTACCGCTCGGGTCGAGAAAAGCGTGGATGAACAGGCGACCGAGGGGATAGATCGTGAACACGCCGACCAATGCAATCGACGCGCCGATGGCGGCTGCGACGAACGTGTCGCCCTTGACCCAACCACGCAGCGCGATCCCGTGGCAGAGAAAGACCAGAAAGGCCGCGGCGGCAACCGCCGCGCCATAACCCAATCCAGGCTGCCGCCCCGGCAAATCGCCGAAGACGAGCGCGAGCGGTTTCCAGGTCCAGCCGTTGATGTCGATGGCCAGCGCGACCGCCGCGATACAGGCAAGCCCCGCTGCGCCCGTGGCGAAAAGCGTGCGCGCGGTTCGTTCTCTGGCTGCGGGGTCTGTTGCAGGCTTGAATAACAACGCCAGCGGCGCCAACAGGACAACCGACAGGGGAAGAAACCAGAGACGCCCGTGCCAGACGAGCTGCACCAGGGCGGGCGCCGATGCAGGCGCGAAAGCTTGCGAGAGCCACTGGAAGGCGAAGAATCCGCGGCCTCCAATGGCACTCCACGGCAATACCGCGAAGCCGAACCAGGCGATCGCAAGCCAGATGCCGATAACGCGCCGCGTTATATTGACCTCCATTCGCCCTGAGCGTGTCGAAGGGCGAACTGAGGGGTAACTCATCAGCCGTTCATCGGGTCCGTTCATGCTTCGACAAGCTCAGCACGAACGGCCGAGGGTGCCGTCGACCCTGATATCGCTAAATCCTACTTCGGCGCCTTGAACACCTCGTTTTCCCAGCGCGACAACAGACGCTCGCGCCCTTCCTTCGAGCCGTATTTATCGAGATCGAGCTTGATGAGCTTCACGTCGGCCGCCTTCGGCGCCATCGGATGCACCTGCGCGTTCTTGTTCGAGGGAATCTGAAACTTGTTGACTGTAATCGCGACGTTCTGGCCGGCGGGCGAAAGAACGAAGTCCATCCATTGCTTCGCGCCTGCGGGATTCGGCCCGCCTTTGATGATCGCCGAGGAGATGATCTCGTAGCCGGTCCCCTCGCACGGCGCAACGGTCTTGATGGGATAGCCCTGAACTGCCTGCGCCACCGAGTCGTGCAGGAAGGTGATGCCGATGGTCGTCTCACCCTTGGCGGCGGCGCGGATGCCGGCGCTGCCGGAGCGCGTGTACTGGTTGACGTTCTTGTTCATCGCAGCAAGAAACTTGAAGCCTTCGTCCTCGCCCATCAGCTGCAGGATGGTCGACACCATGTTGAACGCGGTGCCCGACGAGCCTGGGTTCGCCATCTGGATTTCGTTCTTGTAGGCCGGGTTTGCGAGATCCTTCCAGCATTTCGGCTCGGGTAGCTTGTTTTTCGCCAGGAGCTCGGTGTTGTAGCCGAACCCCAGCACTCCGGTATAGATCGGCGTCTGGAAGTACTTGTTTTCCTCGGCGATGCGCTGCGCCCAGTCGTGCAACTCCGCAACGCGCGGCGACTTGTAGGCTTCGAGCAGGCCTTCCGCGGCGAGCGCCTTGGCCGACGCCGATTCGGCGGCGTGGTAGACGTCCGCGCGCGGATTCCCCTTCTCGGCGCGGATCTGCGCCAGGCTTTCTCCGTCGGTGCGACGGATGAACACCGCCTTGCCTCCGGTCGTCTTCTCGTAGGCCGCCTTCATCGCCTCGCACCAGTCGACCTCGTAGTTGCACAGAACGGTCACCTCCTGCGCCGCGACGCGCATTGCTGTTAGCGATAGCAGCACGCCGCCAACCACCACAGTGAGGATTGCCGCAAGCCGGCGCCGAACGATACTCATATTTCCTCCCGGAGAAATAGCCATGGGCCTGCGGTGTCGCTCACCGCCTCCCCGGCTGACGTTGCGCGCACTTTGCCGCTGCCGAGCGCCTTGAACGCACGCGCTGATGAGCGACATTAGCACTTGTCGCAGCTCGACGCGAGACGGTCCGGCCCTGGTTTTGGTTCACCTCGGCCCGGGCTTACGGCGCTAATGGGCAGATCGGCGACAAGCCTCGATCCCGGTGCCGTCGGCAAGAGCAACCATGATCTTTTCACCCCACGGCTTCTCGTTCGCTTTTTCGTAAGCACGCGTTGAAACGGTAACGTCGACAAGTGCGACCGCCGGCAGTGCACGCAAGCGGTTGACGACGTCGATCGCTTCGCCGGCGACCAGCAGGCGGCGCGGTGCCGTCGTCTCGACATCGCCTACAGCAAGGTGGCCCACGTCGAGCGCAACGACGAACGATGCGACCCCGCCGAAGGCGCGTGTGATGCGCTCCTCGAGCGATCGCAGCCCGCGCTCGACCGCCTGCGCAGCCGCGAGCGCATCCCGGCATGCCGCGTCAGGTCCGCTTTCCACACCGAACACAGTGAGAACGGCGCCAGCGGCGATCTCGCACTCGCTGCCGCCCGTCGCGCGCACGGCCTGGGTTACCGCCTGCTGGAACCAGCCGGTGAAAAAGACCACCTCCTGCGGCAGGTGGGCACGCGAGAACGCCTCATAGTCGCGCCACGCCGTCAGCATGACGGCGAGTTCACGCTCGGCAAACGCGGGCCCGCGCGCGAGCCCGCCGCCGACGGCGCCCGCGGCAAGCAGAGGCAACACCGCGATGTCGCCCTGCGGCCGCAACTGGCAGGCGAGTCTCACGCCCTCGGGCGCCTCGATGCGTGCGAGCGTCGCCGCTTCGTCCGGCCCGGGCGCGGGACAATGCTCGCCACCTGCGGTCACGCGGACGCGGCACGTCGAGCAGCGCGCACGCCCACCGCACATCGACGCGTGCGGAATATGAAAGCTGCGACTGGCTTCGAGGACGGTGAAACCGCGAGGTATCTGCACCGTCCGTCCCGGATAGGCGATCGCGACGAGCGACTTCGAGCGCTGCTCGACGATCGCCCTGATCTCGCGCGCCGCGAACACGGCGGCGATCGCGGCAATGTATACGGCCAGCGCGGCGTCGCGCAGGCGCGCAAGCGCGAGCCGCTGCAGAGGATCGGTCGCGACCGCAGCGTTGAGCACCGCACGGTCGGCAGCGTAAGCTGCGAGCTCCTTGCCCATCGATAGAAAACCGAGGCCCGCGAGCACCGGTAACAACAGCGCGGCGCCGAACAGGACGTAGTGGAACCTCTGAAAAACAGCTCGGCGGTTGAATGCGAGATACAACCCGAGGCACCCGTGCAACCAGCCCGGCACGAGCAGCGCGAGCTGCCGGCCTTGTCCGTCTGACGTCCACAGGCCCCACACCACGCGCGAATACTCGGCTGGCGAGGCATAGAGCTCCCACGCGAGCCGCGTGCTGACCGCGTGCCCGATCAGCAGCAGCGGGATGCCGAGGCCGAGTGCGATGCGCAACAGCTCGATCGGCGGCATGCGCAGCGTGCGCCGCTGGTAGATCACGTGAAACGCCAGCGTCAGGTGCGTCGCCGCGGCGCCGTACAGCAGCAATGACCCCGGCAGGCTGTGCCAGATCGCGACCGCGATTGCCAATCCGCGCTCTGCTGCGCGCAGCGAAATGAGGCCCAGCGCGTGATTGGTCAGATGGATCGCGACGTAAGTGAACAGCACCAGGCCGGAGACTAGGCGCACGTCGCGGCGGGTAATGCGGAAGGCCATCGTGCCGTCGAGAATTGTGGATTCGTGCATGATAATGAAGGGTCGTACTCCGCGCCGTAAGGATTTATTCCGCAGGCGCGGGGAACCTCTGCGCTGCCTCACCGCGAGAGCGCTATCGATCGCAGCCGTTGCCCCGAACCTGTTTTCGGTGTACTTTGATGCAAACGCTAGGGGTCCTTTCCGCGAGAGCGGAAGGGTGAGATCAGACCCTTGGTACCTGTACGGATAATGCCGGTGCAGGGAAGCGTGCATCATCCTCTCCGCTCCCCTGCCCGCATCGTTTGCATCACAGAGGAGTCGCATGAACGCCCCAGACAAGTTTTTCGCCCGCGACGCGCACGTCGACGAGGCAGCGGTCCAGCCGCTGCCGAACTCACGCAAGATCTACGTCGAGGGCTCGCGCGCCGGCATCCGGGTGCCGATGCGCGAGATCGCGCAAGGCGACACGCCCGCGTCGTTCGGCGAGGAGAAAAATCCTCCGCTAGTCGTCTACGATACTTCGGGGCCGTACACCGACCCCGAAGCGAAGATCGACATCCGCTCCGGGCTCGCGCCGCTGCGCGCGGCATGGATCGAGGAGCGCGCCGATACGGTCGAGCTGCCTGAGCTTACGTCTTCGTACGGACGCGCGCGCCTCGCCGACGTCGAGCTCGCGGGCATGCGCTTCGATCTGCATCGCAAGCCTCGTCGTGCCAAGTCGGGCGCCAACGTCTCGCAAATGCACTACGCGCGGCGCGGCATCGTCACGCCGGAGATGGAGTTCATCGCCATTCGCGAAAACCTCATGCGCGAACAGGCGCTGCGGACGCTGCCCGAGCTGGTGACCCGCCAGCACGAGGGGCAGAGCTTCGGCGCGTCGATTCCAGCCGTCATGACGCCCGAGTTCGTTCGCGACGAAGTGGCGCGCGGCCGCGCCATCATCCCTGCGAACATCAACCATCCCGAATCCGAGCCGATGATCATCGGCCGCAACTTCCTGGTGAAGATCAATGCCAACATCGGCAACTCCGCGGTTAGCTCGTCGATCCAGGAAGAGGTCGAGAAGATGACCTGGGCGACGCGCTGGGGCGCCGACACGGTCATGGACCTCTCGACCGGCAAGAACATCCACGAAACGCGCGAGTGGATCATCCGCAACTCGCCGGTGCCGATAGGAACGGTGCCGATCTATCAGGCTCTGGAAAAAGTCGACGGCAAGGCCGAGGACCTCACCTGGGAGATGTACCGCGACACGCTGATCGAGCAAGCCGAGCAGGGCGTCGACTATTTCACGATTCACGCCGGCGTGCTGCTGCGCTACATCCCGCTGACCGCCAGGCGCATGACGGGTATCGTTTCGCGCGGCGGCTCGATCATGGCCAAGTGGTGTCTCGCGCATCACAAGGAATCGTTCCTGTACACCCGCTTCGAGGATATCTGCGCGATCATGAAGGCGTACGACGTGAGCTTCAGCCTCGGTGATGGCTTGCGGCCCGGCTCGGGCTACGACGCCAACGACGAAGCGCAGATGGCGGAGCTCGCGACTCTCGGCGAATTGACGCAGGTGGCGTGGAAGCACGACGTGCAAACCATGATCGAGGGCCCCGGCCACGTGCCCATGCATCTGATCAAGCACAATATGGACGAGCAGCTCCGCCTGTGCGGCGAGGCGCCGTTCTACACCTTGGGCCCGCTCACCACCGACATCGCGCCCGGCTACGATCACATCACGTCCGCGATCGGCGCCGCGATGATCGGCTGGTACGGCACGGCGATGCTCTGCTACGTAACGCCCAAGGAGCACCTCGGGCTGCCCAACAAGAACGACGTCAAGGACGGCATCATGGCGTACAAGATCGCCGCACACGCGGCCGATCTCGCCAAGGGCCATCCAGGCGCGCAGATTCGCGACAACGCGCTGTCCAAGGCGCGCTTCGAATTCCGCTGGGAGGACCAGTTCAACCTCGGCCTCGATCCCGACAAGGCGCGCGAGTTCCACGACGAGACGCTGCCGCAGCACGGCGCCAAGCTCGCGCACTTCTGCTCGATGTGCGGCCCGCACTTCTGCTCCATGAAGATCACACAGGACGTGCGCGACTACGCGGCGAAGCTCGGCGTCGACGAGAACGCCGCGCTCGAGAAGGGCATGGAAGCGAAGGCGGTCGAGTTCGTGAAGAAGGGCGGCGAGATCTATTCAAAAGCGTAGGTGCGAATTCATTGGCACGCGGTGTCAATTCAAACGTCCGCAGCCGAGTGAATTCGGCTCCGCAGCGATCACGCCACGGTCCGCCGCAGGCGCGCATGCCTGCGGGCGGGTCATTCGCATCGGCGTCTCGGGCTGGCGGTATCCGCCGTGGCGCGGCGGTGCGTTCTATCCCAAAGGCCTGCCGCAGCGGCGTGAGCTCGAGTATGCGTCGCGTGCCCTGCCGTCGATCGAGATCAACGGTTCGTTCTATTCACTGCAGCGCCCCGAAAGTTACGCGGAATGGCGCGACGAGACCCCGGACGATTTCGTCTTCAGCGTCAAGGGCGGCCGCTACGTCACACACATGCTGCGCCTGCGCAATGTCGAAACCGCGCTCGCGAATTTCTTCGCATCCGGCATCGCCAATCTGCGGGAAAAGCTGGGACCGTTTCTGTGGCAGCTTCCGCCGACGCTCAAGTACGATCCTGGGCTTGTCGATGATTTTCTCGCGATGCTGCCGCGTGACACCGATCAGGCCTCGGCGCTTGCGCGACGGCATGACCACAAGCTGAAGGGCCGGGCGAGGATCGCCTACCGCCCGAGGCGTTGGCTGCGCCACGCGCTCGAGGTCCGGCACGAAAGCTTCGTGCAGCCGTCGCTAATCACCATGCTGCGCAGGCATCGGGTCGCATTCGTCATTGCGGACACTGCGGGGAGGTGGCCCGAGTTCGAGGATGTCACGGCGGACTTCGTATACATCCGCCTGCACGGCGGCGAAGAGCTTTACCGGAGCTCTTACATGGCAACCGCCTTGAACCGCTGGGGGAAGCGCATCCGGCTCTGGAGTCAGGGGAGCGAGCCATCCGATGCGCGACGCATTTCGAGCACGCCCGCACCACAGCGCCGCGCGCGCGATGTGTACTGCTATTTCGACAACACCGACAAAGTCGAGGCGCCCGCAAACGCACTGCGTCTGATGCAGAAGCTTGGCGTCGCGTGGCCCGTCGAGGGTTAGACTCTGTTGCAGAGGAACGCAGGCGCCGGGCGGCGCCGCTATTCACGTCCGTCGAAGCCGTCTTCTCGCGACGGCCGCACCGCTTCACGTGCGACGCCCCAAATACCAAGCATCGCCGCGCCGAGACACGAACCCAAAGAAGCCGGAGACGATGCGCACCCACCATGGTAACGCACCGTCCGTAACAAAGCCGGAAATGCCGCCGATCGACCACGTGCCGTCGGGAGAAGCATGGAGCGGCGCAAACGTCAGCGTTGCGCACATGAGACCAAAGGCGCCCATGAAGACTGCGAACGTCAATGCCCGTGATCGTGGCCATGACTCCGGTAGAGCCGCGAAAGCACCGATCGCCGCGAAGACGACACCCAGCACAGTCACCAGGGGATAGTCGCCTTCCGGCAACGTCGACGACCACCACCGCGCGCCGAGCAGCGCCGCGCCGATCAGAAACGCGAGCATTCCCGGAATGGCTCTCATCGGCATCGCACCTGGTCAGACCGTGTCTTGTTCATCGTCGCGGTAATGCGCGCCTGCGCAAGACTATAGCAATGTAAAACAGCGCATTCATGGCCACGACGCCGGCGCCAAGCACGATCTGTATCTCTCGCGTAAGCCCGTCGGGATACAACAGTGATACGACGTAGTGCTCGATGAAATCGCCGGCGTAACCTGCCTCTCCCGCGCTCAGCCGCAAAGAAATCTCCAGCGGCGTCAGTGGACAAATGCTCCCGCTAAGCTCGACAAACGCTGCCCAGACCACGGCCGGTAGATGCACCCACGCGAGCTTCGGCCAGCGCAGAACGAGCAGACCGCCGAGGACCACGAACAGCACGAACGCGAAGTGCGCGATGAGGACTGCGTCGGCAGCCACGCGGTACGTCATGACCTCTGATGATGATTGGAGCCCGGCCTGCGCCGGGAGACAGCTACGCCGCGACGTTGATGCGCACTGGCACCCGCCGCCGGCCCCACTGCTGGTCGAAGCGACCGAAGCGGCCCGGGATCGCGGTGCCGCAGTATCTGCACGCGCCTTCCGGCGTGACGTCGTATTTGAGGATCTCGTGCCAGTCGCGCGCGATCAGCGACTTCTTGCAGCCGGGGCAGAATGTCGTGCCGCCGCCGACGTCGTGGACGTTGCCCGTGTAGACGTAGTTGAGTCCCTCGACAAGCGCGATCTTGCGCGCACGCGTCAGCGTCGCAGCCGGCGTTCGCTCGATGTCGGTGAGCTTGTAGTCGGGATGAAATGCGGTGAAGTGCAGCGGCACGTTGGGTCCGAGCTCGCGCGCGATCCATTTGCACTCGGCCTCGAGCTCCGCGTCCGAATCGTTCTTGCCCGGGATGAGCAGCGTGGTGATCTCGGTCCACACCTTGGTTTCGTGCTGCAGATAGACCAGCGTATCGAGCACGGGCTGCAAATGCGCGCCGCAAAGCTTGACGTAGAACTCATCGGTGAATCCTTTGAGGTCGACGTTGGCAGCATCCATCTTGGCGTAGAAATCGCGGCGTGCCTCGACGCCGATGTAGCCCGCGGTCACCGCGACCGCGTGGATGCCCAGCTCGTGACACGCATCCGCGGCGTCCATCGCGTACTCGGCGAAGATAACCGGGTCGTTGTAGGTGAAGGCAACGCTCTTGCAGCCGGCGCGCTTCGCCGCCTCGGCGATCGCACTTGGCGACGCCTGATCCATCAGCGTATCCATCTCGCGCGACTTGGAAATGTCCCAGTTCTGGCAGAACTTGCAGGCGAGGTTGCAACCGGCGGTGCCGAAGGAAAGCACGCTCGATCCGGGATAGAAATGGTTGAGAGGTTTTTTTTCGATCGGATCGATACAGAATCCCGAAGAGCGCCCATAGGTGGTCAGCACCATGGCGTCGTCGACCCGCTGGCGGACGAAGCACGCGCCGCGCTGCCCCTCGTGCAGGCGGCAGTCGCGCGGGCACAGATCGCACTGAATGCGGCCGTCGTCGAGCTTGTGCCAGTAGCGTCCCGGGTAGTTGCTCATACTCGCGTTTCCTGGAAATCCTTCTCCTTCCATTTGGTCACACTGTAGCGGAAAACGTTCATCGACACGCACCAGAAGTCGGTGGGCAAACCCGCCTTGCGCTTGAGCTCGCCCATGAATTCTTTCGGAGAAGGCAGCGACTCCCAGACCTGCGGCAGAAACGTCGCACGCTGGCCGGCAAGTTCCAGGATGACGCCGTCGACGCCGGGACGAAGCTCTCCAAGCAGAGCAGCTTCATCGGTGCTCGGCAGGCGCTCGGGCAGCGCCAGCAGCGAGATTTCCACCGCGGTGTCGTCGAACTCGTCGTCGGAGAGCGGCGGAAAGCGCGGATCGCTGAATGCCGCGGCAATCGCGTTGACGCGACAGTCTTCGCGCAACGCCCGTCGGGCGTGAAGCGTCCCGATGCAGCCACGCAACTCGCCGTCCTTGAACAAGGTGACGAAAGTCGCTCCCGGCAAACCGAGAGCGTGATGCTCGGGACACGCGTCGAAGCGGCGTCCCAGCTCGGTGCCGATCGCGCAACGCGCTGTCCTCACCAGCGCCCACCCGAGCTCAGGGTCGGACATCAGTGGTCTTCCCAACCGATTCGAAACAAAACGCCGCATAGCCGACGACGCGCGATTTGTCGCCCGCCGTATCTCCCGAATTGCACAGCTCGATAAGCCGCGGCGCCAGCCCATGCCGCCGCGCACACAGGGCGAAGCCGTTGATCGGCGTCGCGCCGCACGCCTGCTCGTGATCGAGCGTGTGGGAAAGCGCTGCGATCTGGGCGCTCGTCTCGGCGTCGATCCGCCGCGCATCGCCATAGGCGTGATAGTGCGACAAGTCCGAGCTCACGACCACGATCGTTTCCGATCCGCCCCACAGCCGCTCGATCACCTCCGCGACACTTTCGGGTGTAGCGTCGCCCACCGCCAGCGGAACGACCTTGAAATCGTCGAGGACGCGTTGCAGGAAGGGAAGCTGCACCTCGAGCGAGTGCTCGAGCGCGTGCGCCGCGGCACTTACGCAGACCTGCGGCAATTCGCGGATCGAAGCCGCCGCTTCGAGGTCGACGGCGACCGTGCCGAGCGGCGTCGCAAACGCTTCCGCGCCGGGGAGCGCGAGCCCGTGCACCGGCACGCGATGGACGGGGCCGAGCAGAACGACCCGGCGTATGGCTTGCCGCCCTGCGGCGAGGCGCGCGTAGGCGCTGGCGGCGACCGGGCCCGAATAGATGTAGCCCGCATGCGGAACGATGAGCGCCTTGGGCCACGCGGCTGCCGGCGTGGTCTCTCGAGGCACGCCGTTCAGCAGGCCGCTGACGCTGGCATGAAGCGCTTGCTGGGTGCCGGGATAGAACATTCCGGCCACGGCAGCCGGGCGAATCGTCGGCATCGAATACCTCGACGAGCAGAGGACGGCACATGGGGACATGCGCCCCAGAAAGCAAGCCGATTGTCGCGCTGCGGCTGTTATTTAGCTACGGGCAGCGCGACCTTCCGGTCGGCCATGTAGTGAAGATAGGCGAGCAAGTCGGTGAGATCGCGATCGCTCAAGGCCTTGACCGGAAAGGCCGGCATCTTCGCTGCCGGCCAGCGGCGCAACGACTGCGGGTCGCGGATAAGATGCCGCAAAGCGTCCGCGCGCAGATATTCGGTCGGGTTGTACGGGACGTTGAGGTCGGGGCCGATGGAAGCGTCGCCGCCGAGGTTGAGCGTATGGCATACCGAGCATTGCTTCTCGAAGACGGCAAAGCCGTGCCTTACCGGATCGCGCGCGGAAACACTCGCTGCGGGCGCGAGCATCGGAAAACGGCGCGCAAGCGGCGCGACCGCTTCGATTTTTGCAATCTGATACGGCCATTGCGCGGGAGTGACTCCGCCGCGCTCCGGGCGCAGCCATACGAGATAGAACGGGCCCGCGCTCGCAGTGTCGCCGGCTTTGAGCGGCGGCCAGGGCGCGTCGGGCGGCTCGACGGCGAGATAGGCCATGGCAGCATCGCCGCGAGCGAGGAGCGGCGCCGCGGGCAAGGTGGCGACAAATCCATCGCTCGCCACGAAGCGCAGCGTCTCGTCGGCACCCGCTCCAGTCAGCAGAGATGACACGGGCACCGCGCGAAACGTCATCTCGCGCTTGTAGGCGACGTCGTTCGGCACGGTGATGGTCGTTGCGGCCGGCAGTGCCAGGAGCGCGGCCGGCGCGTACGTCGCCTTCCGCCCGCCCGCCATGACGGTCAACTCCGGATTGCTGGGTGCGGCGAGGCTGGGAGGACTCGCCGGCGCGTAGGTCCCCGCGCCGCCACCGGCCGGCTGCGGTTCGGCCGCCGCTGCGCCGAGCGCCAATGCCGCGCCTATGGTGCACGCCTGCCAGCGGCAGGGAACAAGCATCGAAATCATTCGTCGTGTGTCGCGAGGCGCACGATATAGCCGCCCGACTTTTCGTCGCGCTCGAGCGAGAGGCCGCCTGCGCGCTCGGCCGCCTCGAGCATGCCGTTGAACGAGCGAAATCCGTAATAGGACTCGTTGAATCCCGGCTTGCGCCGCTTCAATGCCTGCTTGACCATCGATCCCCAGATCTTTTCTTCGTCGCCGCGCTCCGCGACGAGCGCTTCCACGGTGCCGACAATCTGCTCGAGCGCCTCCTGCCGACGCTCCTCGTCGCTCTTTTTTGCGGGCTTGCCTTCTACGGCGAGCGAGCCTGCCGCCGCCTTCGTCTCGCCGTCGGACGCCGGCTTGGCCGCTTGGCGGCGCGCCGCCGGCTTTCGTTTTTTCTCGCGCACGAGATCGTCGTAGAAAATGAACTCGTCGCAATTCGCGATCAGGAGATCCGACGTCGAATTCTTGACACCGACACCGATCACGACCTTGTTGTTCTCTCGCAGCTTGGACACCAGCGGCGAGAAGTCCGAATCGCCGCTGATGATCACGAAGGTCTCGACATGCGACTTGGTGTAGCAAAGGTCGAGCGCGTCGACGACCATGCGGATGTCGGCGGAGTTCTTGCCGGACTGGCGCAGATGCGGAATTTCGATGAGCTCGAACGACGCTTCGTGCATCGCCGGCTTGAACGCCTTGTAGCGGTCCCAATCGCAATAGGCTTTCTTGACCACGATGCTGCCCTTGAGCAGCAGGCGCTCGAGCACCTTGCCGATATCGAACCGCTCGTACTTGGCATCCTGGACGCCGAGGGCGACGTTCTCGAAATCGCAAAACAGCGCCATGTTCTTGATTTCGGGTTGCTGGGCCATCGTAGTTTCCCGGGGGTGCCCCGTGAGAGGTGACAGGCGGCTGATACAGGACAAAACGGACTTGGAAGTCCCGGTAAGATAACAGCAACGGCGCACCGAGGAAACGCCGGGACCCCTTCGTCACGCTCAGGAGCCGCAATGACACCCCAGCTCGCGATATTCGCCGCGGCGTTTTCAACCATCGTCGCTGCCGCCGAACCATTCTCCCTTTCGAGCGCGGAAATCAAGTCCAATGCCACGATCGCCGAAGCGCAGGTTTTCAAGGGCTTCGGCTGCGAAGGCGGCAACGTGTCGCCGTCGCTGTCATGGAGGAATCCACCCGCCGGCACGAAGAGCTTCGCCGTCACGGTCTATGATCCCGACGCGCCGACGGGAAGCGGATGGTGGCACTGGGTGGTGTTCAATATTCCGGCCGACGTGACGTCATTGCCCGTGGGCGCCGGCAACCCCGCGAGCGGCCAGACGCCCAAGGGCGCGGTGCAGTCGAAGACCGACTTCGGCAAGCCCGGCTACGGCGGACCCTGCCCGCCGAAGGGCGACAAGTCCCACCGCTACACCTTTACCGTCTATGCGTTGAAAGCCGACAGGATCGACGCCGATGAAAATGCAAGCGGCGCGATGGTCGGCTTCATGCTCAACGCCAACAAGCTTGGTAAGGCGAGCTTCACCGCGACGTATGGCCGACGATAGCGCACGCGCATCCGTGGCAGCCTGCGCATGATGATGCCCGGGCTGCCGTCGCTCTCGCTGCTCGAAGCTCGCGTTCTCGGCGTGCTCGTCGAGAAGCAGCATACCGTTCCGGACACGTATCCGCTGACGCTCAATGCGCTCACCGCGGGTTGCAACCAGAAGACCAGCCGCGACCCCATATTGAACGCGACCGACACCGAGGTGCAGGCCGCCTTGGATGGGTTGAAGTCGCTGTCGCTGATCGTCGAGTCGAGTGGCGGCAGGGTGATGCGCTACGCGCACAACATCGAGCGCGTGCTTGCGCTGCCTTCGCAGGCCGTCGCGCTTCTAGCGGCGCTCATGCTCCGCGGTCCGCAGACCGTCGGCGAGCTCCGGATCAATTGCGACCGCCTGCACCGCTTTGCCGACAGCTCGGCAGTCGAAGCGTTTCTACAAGAGCTCGCCGCACGGGAGGCGGGCGCGCTCGTCGCCGAGCTGCCACGGCAACCCGGTGCGCGGGAGAATCGATGGTCGCATTTGCTTTCCGGCGCGCCGATGATCGAGACCGCGTCGACGGCCAGGCCACCTATCATAGCTGGTGATGCTGCGACGCCGGCGGAGCTCGCAGCGCTCAGGGAAGACCTGCGCCGTCTTCAAGACGAGCTCGACGCGCTCAAGCGCGAAGTCGCGAGCCTGCGTGCAGGATCAGGCGGGCAGGCTTAAGCACCGCGGCGCTCGGCGTTCGTTGGCGCGGCCGGCGATTACGCCACGAAGCGGCACTGCGACGCGGGTGTCCGAGTGTCCATGTTGCGCCCGCGATTGACATGGTCGTCGATCTCCGCAGCGCAGCCCAGCATGCGCGGGTACAAGAAGATCGTGAATGCCGCTGTCTCCAGCGCCTGTTCTGGAAACGTTCCGTTGCGGTAGGGCTGCCATAGCATTTTCAGAAGCAGCGCCGCGATCACGGCGTCGATGTTGACACAATAGACCGTACGCGAGACGCCCGCGTCGAAGAGCGCCTGCACGAGCACGTGATAGTACGAGTGGAACACGTTGTACTCGCCACGCTTTTCAAAGAGCTCGCGCACGTAGACTTCACGCGGATCGTAGTTCACGGGCCTGTCCTTGAACACCGGATGATTCACGCCGGGGATTTTCTGGATGTTGAGGCTTCCCGCGGTCTTCTTCTTGGACTTGTAGCGCGCGTACTCGTCCACGTAGCGCATCGCCAGCGCCTTGAGGTCGATCCCGTGCTCAGGATCGGTAGGATCCTCGAGGCCTGCGTCACGGAACTGCTCGAGAAGAAACGCGATGCCCTCGTAGCCGTTTCCGCCGTGCGTATACCCGGAGTGGGTGAGAAAGCCCACCAGCGCCTTGTTGAGCTGAACGCGCTCCGGCGATTCGGGACCATCGGCCGACACCGCGCCTTTCGCGCCTTGTGCCGAGATGGCGCCGGGCCCGTTCGTAAGCAGCAGTCCGACCAGCGTCTGGAACGCGAACAGGTTCGCCGGTTCGGGCTCGAGTCCCAGCAGCGCTACGTACGCCAGTTCCGTGAGCGAACGCTTGCCCAGGATGTCCTGCATGGAAATGCCGCAGAAGCGGTCTTTTTCGTGCCGCTCGGCGCTCACCGACGCGCCGATCAGCGCGCCGAACAGCCGCGTCCACCACGGCACGGCTTCCGCCGTCAGCCTGCTGATGCGCTTGCGCATTAGCGGTCCCCACGCGAGCGTCGCCGCGATCGCACCAAGCACGGCGTCCGCGGTGGGATGTCCATCGAGGCCCTCCAGGTACCGAACGAACACCGACTTCGCGCCTCGCGCCTTCAGGCCCGCCAGCATCGCCTCGGCTTTGGCATCGCGCTTACCGGTCACAAGAAGATCGCGAGTCGTCTGCTCCGTCGCGATGGCGCCGACATCGAAAGTCTCGTCGAGCGCGCTCCTGAGCCCGGCGGCCGCGAAGATATCGATGAGCGCCGAAGACGCCAGTCGCGCGCGCTCGGCACTGCGCGGTCCGACGATGCTGGCCGCTGTCGCGAGCACGCTGTTCGGTGCGTTGCCGGCATCGCGCGCGGCCTGTGCCGCGGCGAGCGCCGCGCTTCCGTGCAGGTTGAGCTCGGCGCCGATGGCCACGTTGATCAGTTTCCGGTCGTTCTCGCCCCCGGCCTCGTGCATGAGCGCGAGATTGACGTTGGCCTCGAACGGGTATTGCGCGGCGTCGAGCATCGACACCCCATGCAGGCTGGTGATCTGCGTCTTGGCGTCCATTTGCGATGCGCCCGAGCAGTCTTTCATCGGCTGTCGCGGCAGCACCGCGCCGATCTGTTTGGACAGAGCGGCGATTTGCTCGTTGTACGGGGGCGTCGCTTCGACCACCGGGATATCCAGCTCTGCGGGGAGAGCAAGTCCCTGGCTCGAGCCGAACCACGGCTTCAACGCGAGGCTGCCTTCGGCCGCGAAGTCCGGCCGGGTCGCGTTCTCACGCATGACGGCGGTCAGCGCCATGGGAATGTGCGCGATATTGACTACGACGGCGCCCTTGGCCGACAAGACCGGCCGTTCCGGCGTAAAGATGCCGTCGACGCCGAACTTCTCCATGAACCAGCGTTCCTTGCCTGCCGCGTCGTCGTTGCCGCCCGCCATCGCGCCCGCGTGGCCGACCGCGCGCGTGAGTTGCGCTTTCCAGCGCCCGACTACGCACGCGATGACCGGCTTGGTGAACTCGGCGTCGAGCTCATAGTAGCCGCCCGGCTCGACATAAAGCACCGCGGCTTTGGTGCGTGCGTCATTGGCAAGCGCGAACGCAAACTCGGGCGCGGCATAGTGAATGTAGACGTCCTTGCCGCTGGAGATAAGTGTGGTGGTGCCCCATCCCGCCATGCGCATGTACGTCGCGATCGTCGTGGTGAAATTCCCTGAGTTGGAAAAGATCGCGATCGTGCCCTTTCTCAGCGCCTCCGCCGGCGCGTCGCCACCCAGCGCGCCGCCGATGCGCACCTTGTTCCACGCGTCCGCCACGCCCAGGCTGTTGCCGCCGAATATGTCGATGCCGTTCGCTTGCCCCATCGCCCGAATTTCACGGGCGTCGTGAACCGACATCTTTTCGGTGACGATGAAGATCTTCTTCAGGTCCGGGTTCACACGGATCAACTCGGCCACGCCATCGCGGGCAGCGGACGGCGGCAGATAGATCACCCCGCAATCAAAGCGATGGCCGTCGACCAAGCCTTCGCGCACGTTGTTGTACACGGGGATGTCGCCGAGTTTCGTCTCGAGTACCTGGCCGCGCCTGCCCGGAGACGTCCCGAACACGACGTTACCGCCCGAATACTGGTGTCCGACCGGCGTCACCTCGCTCGACTCGCCACCGAGGATGTTCAGCACGCAGACTCGGTCCTGGCGCATCGCGATCTGTGCCAGCGAGCTGATCCCCACGTAATACTTGAAGTCGCCTACGCCTTGCCTGTACACGTCGATCTCCTGGTGCCGGGATCGATCAGCCGGTAGTCGCCGGCTCCACGATCTTGAGCCGCGCCGCAAGCTGCTCGCGTCCGCCCGATTTCATCCACTCGTTCACCCTGCGCGCGTAGGCCACCACCTCGCTCATGTCGGAATCGAAGCCGAAGATCCGGTACGGCAGCCCAAGCGCTTCCATGGTGTCGCGCATGGCGCTCATCCCACGCACCAGGTTCGGTCCACCGCGACCGATCACGACGTATACCGGGGTGGGTCCGCGCCGGCTGAAGTGCTCGCGCAGCGCATCCGCCATTGCACGAAATGTCTCGAAGATATCGGTGTTGTTGGATTTGCCTCCGATGATGAACAGCACGTTGGCTTGCCCCAGCCAGTGCTTGAAGCAGATGCTGGCCACCTCCTTCATCTTCTCGTAGGGTGGATTGCCGCCGAAGTCGGAGGAGATGATCGCGTCGTCGCCAAGCATCTCGGTCACCAGCGAATTGGCGCCGCCGCCGAACGTCGGCGCGAGTATCGTGCCCTGTGCGTTGATCACGTAGACGTCGCTCTGCCCCTGATAGGTGCGCAATTGGTTGATCTCCTGCTCGAAGTCGGAATAGTCGACCGCAAACAAGTGCGCCGGCAGGGCGAGGCGTTGCCACCGTGGGTCGTCGCGATCGAAGCCGCATTTGAAGTCGCAGGCCACCGGCGTGAGCCGACCCTGCCGGTCCGGACGCATACGGATGGGATTGAGCTCGAGCGTGGTCATGCCGAAGTCGTGAAAGAGCTCCCACAGCTTCGGCAGCTGCTGCACCAGCGGTGAGATGAGTTCCTTGGGCGCGTTGAGCTCGGACAACGCGTTCGCCACGACAAAGGCCTTGAGACCGGTGAGCGGGTCGAATGGCACGTTGGCGACCAAGTTCTTGTCGAGCTCTTCGATGTCCACACCGCCGCGATGCGTCAGCGTCATCGTCGGCGCGCGATAGCGCGTCGAGTCGGTGATGGAGAAATAGACTTCGTGCTCTGCGGGCACCGCGGCCTCGAAGGTCACGCCGTTAGCCTTGGCCGTCTGGTTGCCGTGCCGGTGCTCGACGAAGTAGAGCCGCTCCTTTTCCTTCAGCGCCGTCTTCAGGTCTTTTGCGCGCCCGAGCAGCCCGGCTTTACCCTTCTTTCCTACACCGCCCTTGAAGACAGGCTTCACAAACACCGATCCGTGGCGCTCGATCAGCGTCTTGATCTCCTCTTCGCTCGCGCTCGGCCCGAGAACCTCGGACGTTGGAAATCCGACGAACTGCAGTAGCTTGGAGCCATACAGCATGCCCGTTACCTGCATCTGGTCCCTCGAATCGAGTCAGTCGAGCGTCAATTTACCAAGTGCCGACGGGTTCCGGAGTCGGCACCGAAGGGTCTTCATAGTCTCGAAGGAGAAGGCAACTGGAGACCGGGGATGAATATTTTTCTTCACTCCCGATCGCATGAATTTCTGCTGTCGACACGATCTGCCGCGGTCAGGACACAGCGTTGCCGGCGAAGACCCACAGATCCTCCGGCGCCAGCTCGAGGAAGCACTCGCCGTTCGCGGAGGGCACGGTGCCGTAACAGCGCAACCGCAGGGCGCCCAGTTTGAACAGATTCTCTTTGCGATCTCCCAGGAACATTCCGGTGACGAGCTCGGTCTGCACGCGTCCTTCGCCGGGACCCGCTGCGATCCGGGTGCGCTCGAGGCGGATGATCCCGGTCGCGGCGTCGCCCACGCGCAATGTGTCGCGCGCTGCGCCCCACAGCCGCCAACCGTCGCCCTCGAGCAACGCGCGCCCGTTCGAAGTCTGCGCGACCTTGCCCGGGAGGTGATTGTTGCTGCCCATGAATTCGGCGGTGAATTGCGTCTGCGGCCGGTTGTACATGTCCTCGGGCGTCCCCTGCTGCTCGATCTTGCCGAAGTTCAAGAGCAGGATCTTGTCCGACATGGCCATGGCCTCGGTCTGGTCATGGGTGACCACCAGCGCCGAGAGCCCGAGGCGAACGATCAGCTCGCGCAGCCATGCGCGTGCCTCCTCGCGGAGCTTCGCGTCCAAGTTGGACAAGGGCTCGTCCATGAGCACGACCGGAGGGTTGTAAACCAGCGCGCGGGCGATAGCGACGCGCTGCTGCTGGCCGCCCGAGAGTTGGTGTGGCAGGCGCTGCGCCAGCGCGCCCAAGCCCAGGTTGGTGAGCGCCTGATTGACGCGCTCGTCGATCTCGCTCGTAGGGATCCCGCGCAACCGCAGTCCGTACGCAACGTTCTCGAACACGCTGCGGTGCGGCCACAGCGCGTACGACTGGAACACGAGTCCCAGGTTGCGCTTTTCGACCGGCATGTCGATCCCGGCATCGCTGTCGTAGAGCACCGCCTCGCCGATGGCGATCCTGCCTTTGCTCGGCTGCTCGAGGCCCGCCACCGAGCGCAGCACCGTCGTCTTGCCGCTACCCGATGCGCCGAGGAGCGCGACGACCTCGCCCGGGTTGAGCGTCATCGAGACCCCCTTGAGGATCGGGTTGTCACCATACTGCAGATGAAGATTGTCGACGACGAGCTTGTTCATCGGCTTATTCATGGAGGCGCACCCCGAAGCGCAGCGCGACGGCTAAGCCGACGGCGACCAGCGCAATGTTGATCAGCGACAGCGCCGCGACTTGGTCGATCGCGCCGGCGCCCCACAGCGAAACGAGCATCGAGCCGATGACTTCCGTTCCCTGACCGAGCAGATAGACGCCGGTCGAATATTCGCGCTCGAAGATCATGAACACCAGCAGCCAGCTCGCGAGCAGCCCGAATCGCACGAGCGGAATCGTCACCTGGCGCAGTACCTGCGCGTTGGATGCACCGACTGTGCGTGCGGACTCCTCGAGCTCGGGTCCGATCTGCAGCAGCGCGCCGGAGATCAGGCGCAATCCATATGCAAGCCAGACGACGGTGTACGCGAGCCAGACCGAGAAGATCGTGTTGCGTAGCTCCTTCAAACCCGGAACGAACAGGAAGATCCACAGGAAAGCGAGACCTGCCAGCAGTCCCGGTACGGCGCGCGGGAGCAGCACAAGGTAGTCGAGCACCTTGGCCACGCCGCCGCGCTGCCGATGGCCCGCCAGCCCGATGGCGAGATAACACGCGACGGCCAGCGCCCCGCCGACCGTGCCGATGAGAAAGGTATTGACGATCGCGCGCACCTGATCCGACTGGTCGAGAACCTGTCGAAAATTGGCCAGCGTGAGCACGTCGGAGAGCTTGATTCCCTCGCCCCATTGCTCGACAAACGCGCGCAAGGCGATGCCCGAGATCGGCACCACGATGGTGAAGGCGAGCCACAGCGCGACGATGGCCAGCGCGAGCCATTTCCAGCCGCCCAGCGGCAGAAGCTTCTGCCGCGTGGCCTTGCCCTTGACCGAAACGTACTTGCCCGCGGTCTTGAGCAGCCAGCGCTGCACAAGCACCAGCGGGAACGTCACCGCGATGATGCACACCGCGACGGCAGCCATGAGGTGATACGACGGCGTGCCGAGCTTGTTGGTGAGCTTGTAGAGGTACGTCGAGAGCACCAGGTGGCCCTCGGGGTCGCCCAGGACCAGCGGCAGACCGAAGAGCTCGAAGCCCAGAAAGAAGACCAGCACCGCGGCGTAAAACAGCGCCGGCGCGGTCATCGGCAGGCTGACGTTCAACGCGACGCGCAGCGGATTGGCGCCGACCACGCGCGCCGCCTCCTCGACATCGGAGCCGAGGCTCTTCAGCGCCGCCGACGAATACAGGTAGACATGCGGTACGTGGGTGAGCCCCGCGATCACCGCGATGCTGGTGAGCGAATAGACATTCCAGGGAACGTCGCCGACGATATCCTTGGCCCACAGCGAATAAAAACCCACCGGTCCCATCGCCACCACGTAGCCGAACGCCAGCACCATGGGCGAGATGAACACGGGGACGAGAACCATGACCTCGATCCAGCGCTGCGCCGGCAAATCGGTGCGAGTGAGCAGGAAGGCGAGCGCAGCGCCGAGCGGCAGCGCGATCAGCACCATCCCTGCAGCGATGACCACCGAGTTGCGAAACGAGGTCCAGAAATCGGGATCCTCAAAGATGAAGCTGTAGGCATCGAAGGACAGGTGTTTCGCCGGGTTGAAGAACGGCGCGTTGAGAAAGCTCTGCCAGAAAATGAGCGACAACGGCGTGAGGATCACCAGCGCCGTGATGGCGACCACCGTGGTTCGCGGAAGGGTGAAGCTACGGGCGATCATTATTTTTTGGAGGTCGGTCTATGACAGAAGCCGGGCAGGCTTGTCGCGCCCGTTGCGACGCAATCCAGGGCAGGCTGTGAAATTGTAGCTCTGCCCCGAATCGTATGCTCGACCCCGATCACAGCCTCATTTGCGTGCTAGCGCGGTCTGCCACTGCTTGAGAAACGCCAGCCGCTTGGTCTGGTCGAGCCCCAGCAGCAGGTCGTTGTTGACCGCGATCGGCTTCACCGCGCTGCCGAGCTCCTTGGCAAAGCCCACCCCCGAATCCTTGCCGGTGATGTCGGTGCGCACCGCATAGAGCTCCGCCTGCTCGGCGGTGATCGTCTGCCCGCGCTTGGACAACAGGTAATCGACCCAGAGCCGGCCGGCGTTCGGGTTCCTGGCGTTCTTGGACACAAAGACCAAGCGCGAGAGCACCAGGTTGTAGTCGGTGGTGAAGGCAATCCCCAGCGAGGGGTCCTTCTTGGCCCGGGTCAGCGCATACGAGCCCAGCACGTTGTAGCCGATCAGGTTCTCCCCCGACGACACCCGCTCCAGCATCGTCCCCGTCGAGGATTGCACCTTGAGGCTGCGCTCACCGAGCGCCTTCACCAGCTCCCAGAACTTCGGATAGAGCTTCGCGTCCTGGTTGACCAGCATGAAGCCCACCCCCGACTTCTCCGGGTCATAGGCGGTGACCTTGTTCTGGTACTTCTCCGCCTTGCTCGTCAACAGCTTGAGCAGATCGTCGTGCGTCTTCGGCACGTCCTCCGCCGGCACCAGCCGCTTGTTGTAGACGATGGCGATCGGCTCGAAGGTGGTCGCATAGACCGTGTCCTTCCACTGCGCCCACCCCGGCAACGCCGCCATCTCCGGCGACTTGTAGACTGCGGCGGCGCCGTCTGCGGCCAGCTTCATCTGCAGGTCCATCGACGAGCTCCACACCGCGTCCGCCGACGCCGCGTTGGCCGCGTTCTCGCTGATGAAGCGGTTGTAGACCTCGGTCGAATTCAAATCCGTGTACTCGACCTTCACCCCCGGAAACGCCGCCTCGAAGTCCTTGATCAGCGGCGTCACCAGCTTCGCATCCGTCGTCGAATACACCACCACCTTCCCCTCCTTCTTCGCCCCATCGACCACCTTCGCGTACTCCGCCGGATAACCCGCAGGAACTTGCGC
>WNGK01000554.1_pt1 | contig 39104 bp, 39 predicted proteins | sample 5400601 | NCBI WGS metagenome assembly WNGK01 (sample SAMN13153376, study PRJNA577476) | soil metagenome | isolation source: 60 cm soil or saprolite under Garry oak tree replicate 1 | place: USA:California | collected 2016-06-15 | reverse complement strand
CCCGCATCCCGCTCCAGATTTTTCCACCTCAGCAACCCCGTCTTCCATGAACGTCACCCGCGGTTCAGCAACTAGCAGCACTATCACGTTGACAAGCATCGGGGGCTTTGCTGGGACAGTAACCCTGACCACGTCCATCTCGCCTAGCAGCGGTTCCAGCCCCACTCTGACTCTCAATCCAAACCGAGTCACCTTGCTATCAGGCGGGAACGGAAGCGCAGTACTAACCATCAATACTTCAGGCACGACTTCACGGGGAATTTACACGATCGTAGTTCTCGGCGTCAGCGGGACTCTGGCGAACAGTGTCTCGATAACCCTGACAGTTCAGTAGGAGCCTCAGAGATCTCACCATCCCCGCCTCCTCGGAGGTTCCTCTGCATCTTTCAATCCTCAGCATCAATCATTTCTAAGGGTCCAACCTGCCCAGAGTCGTAATCTGACACGAGGACTTTGAGACAATGTTTCTGCTTGGCCACAGCTGTTGGAGCTACCTGTTCTCGAAGGCGACCGGGCGGAAGCTCAACGTCAACCTCCCCGCCTATCTCGCGCTTCTCTCAGGAATACTGCCCGACTTTGACATCTACTTCCAACCCTATCTGGTACATCACACCTACACCCATTCTCTGATAGTGATCATCCCGATTGTTCTAGTACTGGCCTACTTCTTCGGAAGACTAGGCTTCGCCTTCTCCATCGGAATCCTCTCCCACCTGCTCGGCGATTTCCTAGTCGGAACAATCCCCCTACTCTACCCCTTCTACCCCAACTCGGATGTCGGACTGAACCTTGGAATTCCCAGCCTAGCTGACACGGCGCTCGAAATTGGAGCGTTCGGGCTTGTCCTCTTGTACGCGTATCGGAACGGCGATTACAAACTAGTTCTGAAGCCCACGCGGGACGGCCTGCTACTTGCAATCCCCCTCTTCGCCCTGGTTACGCTCACCCTGCTCTTCGCCGGTGATAGGAGCATTCCTCTGGCAGAGTTCGCTTTCTCAAGAAGAGCACTGACTATAATCACCCTCGGGCATATTCTTCTCAGCGGAATACTGGGGCTCGGAGTTCTCCAGGGCTTCAGATGGTACCTTGGAAATAGACGAGCCAGGCCAACCACGAGTGTCGACGCTTCCTCTGCTCAACCTCTCGAATAATGGGCGGGGTTACGCGTCGCCTTAATCCCTGACTCTCCGTCAATTGACGCCAACGGGAGGTTCCGGGTCATACAGCTGCTGGAATGGTGGAGTATTCCGCGTAGAGGCTGGATCATAATTCTCACAGAACTTGTAGTGATAATCGGTCTAGGCAGCTGGGTCTACGCTGAGTATCTCAGCAACTCATACTTTCAAAGCTACGTAAACAGTTTCTCACCAGTTCTTGTTCCGATCATAAGTGTCGGGTTCGGAATCGCCTCAGCAACGGTTGCCACCCTGCTCTATTTCACCATGAGGAGCATCAGACAGAGGGAAGGATCAAGGGAAGAGGAACTGTCATCTAGACGGGCATCGACGAAGAGGACGGTCAAGAAGCCGCTGGTTTCATCTTCTAGAAGCGAGAAAGCCGCCGGGGCCCTAGCAGCGGTGCCTAGACAGAGAGCCTCAATCGCCGGGACGTCAAGCGTCAGGCGTGGAACAGCCCAGCAGAGTAGTGATGAAGATGACCAGTCAGAATAGAAAGGCTCTTCTAGACTCACCAAGGTTCGGACATGGATACTGTCAATCCAATCCCAAGGGCACAAACCGCCCTTATCGAACCGGATAGCTAGATTAGCCGGATTAGAGGCTGAGGTCTTCTCATCCGGGTGATAGCGCACGAGCGAGGATATCGAGACTGCGAGACGATACATTCCCAGTCCTGTTAAGATCCTTCTGGTAGTCCAGTCGTTTATCATTGCTTACCTTGGATTCTGGATGTTCGAGAACTACCAGAACGACTTCTACTTCCAGGCCTACGTCAACGCCTCGCTCCTAGGAGGCGGATTCACGATCGTTGCTCTGAGTAGTGTGGGAATCTTCAGCGCGGTAGCTATGGGTCTCTACCTGAAGCTCCGACGCACACACCGGGAACTGGAACGTCTAATCGTGACCGAGCACTCTGCTCCTGAGGAGCAGGGCTCCAAGACAATTCTCGAACCTCACGTTGAGCAACATCTGATACAGATGATAAGAAAGGCGACTCCGGGAGGGACGAACGGCGAGTCGTCGAGTATGCCTGTTCTCAAGAGAGAGAATAGCCAAGCTTAGGCATAGCGTCTCAGCTAAACATTGCTTCTAGCTCAGGATAGCCAATCGATTCTGTTCCGGGACAAGAATAGCTCAGAACTCCTGAGCCGGGGAATGATTGATGAAATGCGGTATTTTCGGAGGGATTCTAGATTCCTAGGCGAAATAGCAATATGACATATCCTATGCCGCTTCTAACGAAGCTCAGCTTGCTCGTTCCCCTTGGTCGGCGAGTGAAGGTGATGGGGACCTCAGTTATCGAGAATCCCTTCTTCTTCGCCCTGATGAGCAGCTCCGCTGTCACCTCAAAATTCTTCGAGACGAGATCGTCTCTAATGCTCTCGACCGCTTTCGTAGAATAGATCCTGTAACCTGACGTGATGTCGCTGGAATTCATTCTGAAAGAGTTCCGCAAGATCCAGTTTGTTGAGGCGCTGATCATCCTCTTGAACCATGGAAGTTCCTTGACCAGACCTCGGCTCTTCGAGCGACAGCCGATGACTATGTCCGCGTTCTTGGAAGCTTCTAGCAGATTGATTATCTCTTTGGGATCATGGTTCAAGTCCGAATCCATCGTCAAGACAAGGTCGGACCGTCGATCTACTAGTCCCAGCCCTTTCTTCGTAGCCTTTCCCAGCCCGAGCCTTCTTTCATTGTAGTTGACTTTGATTCTAGGGTCTGTTTTGGCGAGGGTCTTGACCTTTTCGAGGGTCCCGTCGGTTCCTTCGACGACGAAGTTGACCTCGTAGTCCATGGGAAGGTGGCGTAGCGATGTCAGGAGTCTTTCGGAAAACTCGTCGATGACCTCCTCCTCATTGTACAGCATGATTACAACGCTGAGCTTCACTAACCACGGCTCTCCAAACTGGTCGGCAGATCTGCTCTCGTGACCGCTCGGTTATATCAATTCACGCGCCCATATTTCTGATTTCGAACCTGAGACGGCCCACCGTTAGGCAAGCGAAGTCTTGGTCTGGGAGGCTATCTGAATCTGCAAAGATTCAAGTTGGTTTGGGGCTCCAGAGGTATTCCCCGGTCTGTATGTTTCCAAGAAGAAAAACCTAGTTACGAGCCCCCGGTGGAAAATCATGACCCTGTTTTCGCTCCTGTTCCGGATTGTTATTTCATTGAGGGGTTATCGGAGAATAGAGACGGATCCTAATATGGTGATATTGACAAATCAGTATGTCTCAACATTGGGCGATTTTGGTCGCCTCTTTCGCGAAAATCTCGTCCCCCAACTTCAGGTTCGTCATCCGAACAAGTCTCACGCAAGAGGTGGGAGGTTAGGTAATGCGACTAGAGAAAAGGCGATTCCGTGGTTTCCCCGGATCATATAGCCTGTTTGTGACTGCAATCATTTTGCTTCTCGATATAAAGTTCAAAAACCCGGAATGTCGACGCGCCCTTTCTAGCTCGGGTAAGGCGCACATGAAGTGATCGTAGCATGCATTCCTGCGTACAACGAGGAAAGGACCATTGCCCGAGTCGTGCTTAGTGCGCAAAAATATGTGGACAAGGTGATTGTTTGCGATGATGGATCGCGGGATATGACTGCCCAGATTGCCCAGTCTCTGGGGGCCGTCGTTGTCCGGCATCCGAATAACATGGGTAAAGGCGCGACCCTGCGAACTCTCTTTCAAACCTCTCTCGATGCGGGCGCGAAAGTTGTAGTGACCCTTGACGGCGACGGCCAGCATGACCCCGCTGAGATTCCGGTGGTCGCCAGGCCGGTAATGGAGGGGACGGCTGACATTTCGATAGGCGCCCGATTCCATGGAAAGAACGAGATTCCAAGGCACCGAATAATCGGCAATAAGATGCTGAACTATCTTACGAATATTGGAAACGGCGAGAAGCTCATGGATACACAGAGCGGATTTCGAGCTTACTCGCGAAAGGCAATCGAGGATATTGAAGTGAAAGAGAATGGTATGGGTGCCGATTCTCAGATACTCCTCGATGCAAGGAAGAGCAACCTGAGGGTATCAGAGTCGATGGTCTCTGTGACCTACGGGAAGGATACTTCGACTCACCATCCGATCAGACACCTAGGCGACGTAGTTCTATCCTTGGTAAAGTATGCGGCCGAGGAGAGGCCTCTGCTCTTGCTTGGCCTACCTGGCCTCGCGGCGCTTACGATTGGGCTGGTCTACGGAGCTCTGCTGATGAGTATCTACGTTAACACCCGAGAGTTCATCTTTGCCTACGCGCTCCTCGCTGTCGGAGCCGCACTCCTCGGAGTGTTTGCGATCCTTGTAGCAATAATATTGTTCGCGGTTTCAAACCTGTTCAAGAGACTGAAGAACGGCAGAGAGACCGGTCGCGGCGAAGTAGAATGAGCGAAAAATGCGAATCCGGCGGCATATTCACAGTTGTTGGGACGCGGCCGGAAATAATCAAGGTCGCCCCGGTCGTTAGAGCCTGCGTTGACAACCATGTGTCTAACCGGATAGTTCACACCGGACAGCACTACTCGTATGAACTCGACTCGCTTATCTTTGAAGATCTCTCTCTACCGATTCCCGAATACAACCTGAAAATCGGCTCCGGTTCCCACGCAGAAGAGACCGCGAGGGCGCTGGTCGGACTCGAGGGATTCTTCAAAAGACACAGCCCTCGACTAGTCCTAGTCCAGGGCGACACGAATTCCGCTCTCGCGGGAGCCCTCGCCGCTTCAAAATTGCGTATCCCCGTTGGTCATATTGAAGCAGGATTGCGCAGCTTCGACAGGGAAATGCCGGAGGAGAAGAACCGTGTTCTAATCGATCACATCTCAGACATTCTCTTCGCACCGACAAAAGTGTCGGCTGAGAACTTGGTGCGGGAGGGGATTTCCGAGGCGAGGACATTCATTACCGGAAACACAATCGTGGACGCCGTGAACCTAGGACTCCACACTTTGGAATCGAAGTCGAAAGAGCGGATGATACAGAGCACCATGGATGATAATGGCTTCTTCCTAATGACCCTCCACAGAGAGGAGAATGTCGACAGCGAAGAACGGCTACGAAGAATTCTGAAGGGAGTATCACTGGCTTCTTCAAAACTTGACAAGGACGTGATCTTCCCGGCTCATCCCAGAACCGTCAAGAGAATCAAACAGTACGACATTCCCGTGCCCGACTCGGTTCACTTAACCGAACCGAATGGATACCTTGACTTCCTTCGCCTAGAAAGAGACGCTGATCTCATTCTAACCGACTCGGGTGGCGTACAAGAAGAGGCATGCATTCTAGGAGTGCCCTGTGTAACGTTGAGAACTAGCACAGAGAGACCGGAGACGGTCAAGGTCGGAGCAAACTACTTGTCCGGGAACGATCCAGGAGAGATCGTTAATGCGACGGAGGTAATGACGAGTGCTCCACGACGCTGGGAGAACCCCTTCGGAGACGGAAAAGCGGGTATTAGGATAGTCGACGCGATACTCCAGAATGGCTGGGTCAGTCTCCATTGAAGATTCTAGTGACGGGTGGAGAGGGGTTCATCGGCTCCAACCTAGTCCCAGAACTCAGGAGCAGAGGACACGAAGTCTGGGTCTGCGACATTCACCAATCGGGCAATGAGAACTACGTTCGATGCGATGTCTCAAAGTTCAGACAGCTCGAGAAAATCTTTCAGAAAAACAAGTTCGACATGGTCTATCATCTAGCGGCCGAATACGGCCGCTGGAACGGCGAGGACTACTATGAAAACCTCTGGCAGACCAATGTGGTGGGAACCAAGAACCTTTTGAGGCTGCAAGAAGGGAACAGGTTCCGATCCGTACTCTTCAGCAGCGCCGAAGTGTACGGCGACTACGCGGGCGAGATGAGGGAAGATGTGATGGACACAGTAGCTATCAAGCAGATGAATGACTATGCGATGACGAAATGGGTCAATGAAATGCAAGCCCTCAACTCAGCAGCGATGTTCGGCACTGAAACTGTTAGAATCCGTCCTGTGAACGCCTATGGGCCGCATGAATACTACTCGCCATACCGGGGAGTAATACCAATCTTCATCCACCATGCTTTGCACAGCCTCTCCTTTACCGTGTACACTAAGCATCGGAGAATTTTCGACTATGTGGAGGACACGTGTGTAACTATCGCGAATATTGCCGAAAGGTTTAGGCCGGGAGAGGTCTACAACATCGCTGGACGAGAAGAACACGATATCAAGTACGTGTCAGACTTGATTCTCTCCTACCTTGGAAAAGATGATTCCCTTGTCAAGTATGAGACTTGGGAGCCCCACACTACAAAAGTGAAGAAGATTGACTGTTCTAAGGCCGTTTCACACTTGGGCCATGATCCTAAGACATCAGTTGAAGAAGGCCTGAGGAAGACAATAGAATGGTCTAAGAAAGCATACGCGACAACCAGCACACTCTCGAGGAGACTCATTGCGATAGCTCCTGAAACCGAATAGTGAAGAGGATGGTTGTGAGAGTCCCGAATTGGCAACGGACCCCGTAGCGGAATCAGCTCCTGAAAAGCTGGCCCAGGCCTATGAGAAGAAGACCGTCCTCGTCACCGGCGGAGCTGGCTTCATTGGAAGTAATCTAGTTCGGCGGCTCCTCGAACTCAAGACGGACGAAGTCGTTGTTCTGGACGATCTTTCCTCGGCCTGCAAATGGAACCTACCCGAAGATGGTAGGGTCAAGTTCATCGAGGGCAGCCTGCTCCAAGACGAGAAGCTGGCCAGCGCGTTCGAATACCGGCCGGAACTAGTGTTCCATCTAGCTGCTCATTTCGCTAACCAGAACAGTATCGATCATCCGGACAAGGACCTGATGGTCAACGGGCATGGAACTCTCAAGATGCTCAAGCTGGCTCACGCGGGCCGCGTCCGCAGGTTCGTTTTTGCATCATCAGGCTGCTCGGTGTACGGCAGCCACGCTCCCCTACCACTAAGAGAAGACTACGTATCGTTGAACCTGGACACCCCCTACCAGATCACGAAGCTACTAGGAGAACTATACTGTAACTTCTTCTACAACTTTTACGGATTGCAAGTGGCCATTCCGCGCTTCTTCAACGTATACGGCCCCGGCGAAGTACCCGGAAAATACAGAAACGTCATTCCCAACTTTATCTTCTGGGCGCTCTCAAAGAAAGCCCTACCCATAACCGGCACGGGCGATGAAACGAGAGATTTCACATTCGTGGGCGACATCGTGACGGGATTACTGAGATCCGGGTATCTAGACTCGGTCGTGGGCCAATCCTTCAACCTAGCATCCGGCCGAGAAACCAAGATCTTGGAACTGGCGCGCCTAGTCAACAGACTCACCGAGAATGCAGAGGGAGTCGTATTCCAGGAAAAACGAGACTGGGACAAGTCAACCAGACGCAGAGCCTCAATAGACAGGGCAGAAAAACTACTAAACTTTCACCCGTCGGCCGACATGGAAAGGGGAGTAGGCCTCACAGTCAAATGGATCCGGGAAAACTGGAACCGAATACAGGCAGATGCGCAATTCTGACCTACTCCATATTAATCTCGTAAACTGTCAAAGCCTCGACATCTAATGCATCGGGGGTTCTTCAGTCAGGTCCCTCAGGGTTCTCTGAACCAGACAATCTCCAAGGCTCTGGAGTGGATCGGCTGGACCGATCGGGTGAGGCGAGACTCCACTGTTTTTGTCAAACCAAACTTCACATGGCCAGTGTTCAGGCCCGGAGTGGTTACCTCACCAGAGTTCCTCTCTGGACTTTTACCTCTTCTCAAAGACCGAGCCGCAAGAGTACTCATCGGCGAGTCGGACCTTCCGATCTTTCGAACATCAAAAGCGTTTCTCGGCCTGGGAGTCGACCGTATATGCCGGAAGAGCGGCGCCGAAATGGTCGAACTGTCCCGAGGCGCCTCCAGGATCATCGAGACCAACGTGCATGGGAGAAAGATTAGGATCCGACTGCCCAAGCTGATAGTTGACGATGTGGACGTTGTTGTAAACGCCGCAGTTCCAAAATGCCATGTAGTGACTGGAATGAGCGGAGCCATGAAAAACTTCTACGGTCTAATACCGGACCCGTTTAGGGGCAACAAGCATCGCCATGAGATTAACAGGGCAATAGTTGCAGTGAACAAGATTGTCCCCTCTGACTTGATAGTCATCGACGGACTCTACTCCCTCGCCGGTCGAGGACCGATCATGGGTCAGCCTGTCTCAACGAACGTTATCATCGCGGCTAACAATGTTGTCGCCGCTGACGGGATCATCTGCCGATTCTTCCAAATGGACCCAATGAGGATAAAGCATCTGAAGCTAGCCACCCGAGAAGAGCTTGGCTCGACCCAGAAGGATGCAGTGGAGATGCCGGGCCCTATGAGCGCTACGGTCAGACTCAGACCCAAGAGAGCGACGATGGACTATTTCGCAGTTCTTACATTCAAAAGTAGAATAGTCAACAGAGCAATCATGAGTTCACCGATAACACCCTTGCTATACAAAGCATTGAAGCCGTTTCGATCACGCCGAGAAGGAGAAATGTACAAGGAAGATATCGGAAGCCTCCCACAGAGCCAGTTCACACGAAACAAGTGAAACTGAAACTGAAGATCCTAGTTGTACAAGAGACGGACTGGATACAGAACCTCCCTCTCCAGACCCATCACATAATGGAGTTTCTCTCCAAGAAAGGCCACGCAGTGAGAGTGGTGGATTATGAAGCGAGATGGCAGCACGGGGACATAATACGATCGGCCAAGTCTAAGACGATCCCGAACGTACACAGAACCGATTCAGAATCATCGGTCAGCCTCCTCAGACCCGGCATGCTGAGGGTGCCCGGAATTGGGAGGCTGAGTTCACTTGCAAGCCAGTTTAGGGTCATTTTTGAGCAGATGGCGTGTTGGTGCGACGTCGTAGTCCTCTACTCAGTGCCAACCAACGGAGTCCAGACGATTCTCTCATCGAAGTTGCTCTCAAAACCGGTGGTATTCCACGCATTTGATGTGTTGCATAGAATGACGGGCCATGATGTTCTTCGTGCTCCGACGTGGACGTTAGAACGCTTTGTGTATCAGAGGGTGAACAAGATGATTGTCATCTCAGCGTCCCTCGGGAAGTACATGAGGAAGATAGGCGTACAAGACGAAAACATAACCCTCCTACCTCCTGCCGTGGACACGAAAAAGTTCAACCCTTCAGTCGATGGATCGACTGTTAGAGAACAGCTAGGCATTCGAAATGACGAAAAGGTGGTCCTGTTCTCAGGGTTTCTATACGAGTTCTCTGGAGTGGACCTTGTTCTTCAATCAGTCAATGATTTGTTGGAAGACGTTCCAAATCTCAGATTGGTAATCTGTGGAGAGGGCCCGCTACAGAACAAACTGATTCAGATGCGACAAAACCAAGGTGTCGAGAAATACGTAAGCATTCTAGGGAGGAGACCATTTGAACAAATGCCCTCAATCGTCGCAGCCGCCGACGTATGCATAAACCCGTACTCGGAAGATGTCCGAAGCACCTTTGCGTTTCCCTCGAAAATAGCCGAGTATATGGCAGCTGGAAAAGCAGTCGTTGCCACCGATCTCCCAGGAACGGAATCCATCTTGGGCTCTGAGTCTGGAGCACTCCTCGTCCCCATCGAACAGTTCGTCGACTCGCTAAAGATTGTTTTGAAAGATGACGAGCAGAGAAGCAAGCTGAGATCAAAGTGTCGAGAGTATTCCGAAACCAACTTTTCGATAGAGTCAGTCTCGAAGAGGTTTGAGGACGTGCTATCTCAGGCGGCTAACATACAGGGTCCAACTTGAAGATTCTATTCGCCACGCCATTCTTCTACCCTGACCTTCGATACGGAGGATCGGCCACGGCCGCCTACAATGTGCTCAAGGAACTATCGCGCCATGGACACAACATCACAGTCCTCACGACTGTCGTAGGAGGTACGGCCACTCCGCCAACGGTGACTCGTGAAGTTGACGGGATCAAAGTCCACTATCTCAAGGGCTACTTTGAAGGAGCCTTCCTGTCCCAGTATCTGTTACGATCTCTGCTCGAACAGTCGAGGCCCGACCTTGTCCACGTGAATAACTACAGGAACTTCCCATCAGACATTGTCTCGCTCTGGGCTCACAAGAAGTCCATTCCAACGGTCGTTTCAGCAAATGGTTGTATCTATGCCTACAGGTACATGCCGTCATTTCCGTGGACGAAAAGACTACTCTACCAACTACACGACACTTTCGTCTCTACCCCAGTCAGAAAAACAACGATAGCTCTCGCCGTTAGCCATGCCGAAGCGAAGCACTATGAGGAGTTCGGGGTTCCAAGCGGAAGGATCAGAATAGTTCCGAACGGAATAGACCTTGACAGGTTCTCCCCCGGAACTTCCAAGAGTTATCTGACCTCAGGGTCTGGCCCTGCGTCGGATTCTATAGGATATGTCGGGAGACTCGACCCGATCAAGGGACTCCTGACTCTGTTGAAGGCTTTTGAAACGGTCTCCCTGAAAACACCCGGATGCAAGCTAACACTCGTAGGTCCAGACTTCGGAATGAAGAGGACCTTGATGTCGATAGTAGATAGAAGGAAGCTGAGCGGTGTCACTTTTCTCGGCCCCGTGTCATACGACCGACTTCCAGACATCTACCGGGCACTGGACGTTGTCGTCACGCCTTCTTTGTTCGAAATCTTTGGCATGAGCACTCTCGAGGCAATGGCGTGCGGCAAGCCTGTTGTTTCAACTAGGGTCGGCGGGATGAGTGACCTCGTTCAAGAAGGGTACAACGGATATCTTGTAAGGTCTGAAGACGATGATGCCTTAGCCAATCGAGTGAATTATCTGTTGCAACACAAGGATAGCGCACGAAGGCTAGGTGAGAATGCGAGGAAGAAGGCTTTAGAGTATAGTATCGTCCGCACCGCAGAATTGACCGAGAAGGCCTATCTTGAGTGCGTATCGGGGGTGGCGAGGTAGGCACAGTCTAGAGGAATTTGGATCGTTGCACGTTCGGCTGAATGCGTTCGATATCTTTCCCCTTCTGACTGGATTATCGATTTTTTTCATCGCCAATATGATGGTTCTCCGGCCGCGTTTCCTAAAGCCTACTTGTTATGGGCCGCGACTAGGTACTGGAGATTGTAATCAAAAGGCCCTCCTTCGACAGAATAGATCCCGAGCTGGATTGACGAAACAGATGATAGGTTAGGCGAACCTCGAATCTGGAATTGTGATAGCTCGAGAACCTCGCCGCGCACAGTGCCGTCCCATAGGCTCTGGTCTATCAAGTTGTAATAATAGTATGAAGAGTAGTCAGGTGCACTGTTTATGAGAAGTGTGAGCAAATAGCTTCCAGATGAATTCGCGGTTCCTTTGAAGTAGAAGCCGATGTAGGCTTCGTTCATGAGGTTCCATGTCCCATCTAGTTTTACGTACTGGGCGGAATCTTTTGGTGATTTGGTGGTTACATGTATACTACAAGGGGATAACTTTGTGAAGTTCTGAGCGACTTGTACGCTTGTTGTCGAGGATGATGAAGTCCAGTTGGAATAGCTTGTGCAATTGGCAACCGGATCAATCGTGATATAGGGTGTCGCTGCGGCCAGAATATCATTTGTTGAGCTAGCAAAGGTCCAAGCAGCAAACAATTGTTCCAGAATCGCATGGGTCATCTGCCGCGTGGAGTAAACTCCCCCACCAACCTGGGTCAGGGCTTGTATTTCCAACACATCTGGTCGGTACAGATCGGAGGGTACCAGAATCAGGTACTTCCCCGAATTTATCTGTCTGAGAACACCGTAAATCCAAAGCTTCTGGACAGAGCCGATATAGTCGCTTCTGATCTGGGGATCCTTGTTGTTCAGGAAACCGTAGTCCGTTTGGTTCGTGAGCAAGTAGAAGAGGTCCCCGAAATAGATGAAACCTCCGTTGTAGGCTAAAGCCCAGAGATAGGCAGACGGGTCTCGGACTACTATTATTACGCTGAGATTGTCATACCCGGAATGATCTCTAATCCATAAGAGCTCAGACAACCCGGTCTGAGACGGCGGAGCGCGTGGGACTGCAAAGTTCACCTGAAACTCCGCCGAAAATTCAGCGGAGACAATGATGACCATTATCGCGATTCCCAGCACTAGCATTCGGCCGGTACTAAAATGGAAAGATGTCAAAGTGTTTCGACCATTCTCCTCAATCCTATGCCTGCTAGGACTGGCAAAGGTATGAGCAAAGCGGCGTGAAGGCCGGTCGTGGAAATCAGGGAGAATGCGAGCATAATGAATGCCCAGATGTAAATCGTCCTACCGGGGAAATTTCGAGGCCTATAGAAAAATAGTCCAACAACTGCGAGTATTGGCACAACAGGGTTGTATTGAAGGAGGCCTAAGTCAGAGAGGTCAAGAGTGGGGCTGGTGTAAGTTACAGTTCCAACTGGAGTTACCGTGTTCCCCAAGTAGAGTCCGAATGATGAGCCGAGTCCCCAGTACACGGGGGGAGGTCTGAGTAGCGCAACTCCAATGAACAATCCAAGGACAATTATTGAGGGTAGACTTACGGCTAAGAACGCCTTGAGTCGTCTTACCCGCTCCTTGGAGATGGTTTCAGCAAGGCCGACCATCACAAGAAGCAATCCCCAGACAAACCAATAGGACATCAAGGTAACAGCAAACAGGACCTGAAGAAGGGCACTCTGGCGAACTTGCATTTCTTCTCGATATCTCAGATAGATTCCAAGGGTCAGGAAGAGAAGGATGGTGGCAAAGAAGGACGCATACAGATCGATTGATGTGCGCATTAGTGAGGTGGAGGTTGCAGTTAGTAGAGAAGCGTAACCTGCTGCTTCCTTATAGAACGAGTATACGAAGAACCAGACGCTGGCGGTCGTACCGACAGCGAAGATGACTGGAAGGACTTTGAAGAAGTCCGGGGTTGACAATCCAGAGATGTGTTGCAGCCCATAGAGTACCAGGTAAAAGAGTGGCTTGTCCGTGTATACTACAGCCCAGATGGGTCCCTCTCTGTTCATAGTATCCACGACGCTGATGTAGAATAGAGTGTCACCTCCGATCGGAAGACTCTGAAGGGACCTAGGGATCCAAACTAGGAAAGCGGCGACCGCAACTGCCAATATGAGAACTAGGTGTTCACGAAAATTTCTGCTGAACCTCCTGTGGATCGACAGATCTTCAACTCTTTCGATCAGGGTGGGTCGAGTCGGGCCTAGCACTCCGAATAGTAAAGCTCCAGCAATCATCGCAATTGACAGATACGGTAGAATTGGGAATGCCAGTGATGTTACCGCAACGAATTGGCTTGGAATGCTAGCGTATGTTCCTGAAATAGGGTGGCCAAGTGAACTGGAGAACCCTTCTGCCACACCAGCAATCTCCAAGCAGAGGGCAACGGCGATGAGGGACAGCAACAGCCATTTCATTGAAGTAGACCGGAGCGATCGAATGATGGAAGTTGCTCTACTCAGTGCTCATACCTCACGAGATCTCTGCTAACAGGCGGTCGCTGCACACTTTGAGACTCTATTCACCGACGCTCATGAGCATTGTGCACATTTGCAAAGACGCGAACCACCTCTCTGAGATGCTGTTCTTAGACATGCTCCCCGTCACCATGCTTCCACCTTGCGGCGCCATGTACAGAGACTTGCGAGCACGTTTCAAGAGCCCTTTGTGCTCATCCTTGAGAGGATGTTAACACAGAATTAGACGCTTAAATTCTCCAAATATTCCTGTTCGAATTCGGGATTGAAGTGACTTTGTTCTACTTCTAGCATTATTAAGCAGATGATCGTAGTACTTTCGTCCGCGCGAATAGGAAAGAGTAGACTTTGAGAGTTGCCGGGAGACAAAGAGAGACCCTTGGCTTAATGATGGGATTGATGTCGCTCTTGTTGCTAAACGGCCCTGTCTTAGTTCCAGCAGCAAGCCAAGATCATCCTGCGACCAATTTGACATGTGGAGTAGGGATGCCAGCACAATTCCCATTAATCCTACAAGATTCGCCACGGTCCAACTCCACCCGCGATTTCTCACTTAGCGTTCCATATCCACCGAGCACTGTATACGAGAACAATTATTCGGACACGTGGTATCTCTCACCAATCATCTTCGTCAACAGCACTGGTAATTTTTCAGGTACGGTTTCCTTCTCTGCCATATCCTCGTCGTCTGCGGTCCATGCCTTCATGGGTCTTCCTGGGAGCGTGACCATATCGCCAGGAAGTGGAAGTTCCACTTTCGTCAACATTGAGTTTTCCAATCTTACACCATCCGGAACGTACACTGTTACCGTAATCGGGGAAAGCGGATCCCTGAGACATTCCGTGAACATACCTGTAACAGTGATAGCTCCGCACCTGTATCCGAGTTTTCACCTGTCCATCGATTCAACAGAGGCGATTCTCGACCCTGGCTCATCCACGATTCTTACTCTGACCGTTACGAGTCTGAACGGGTACTCCGGCAAGGTTAGCCTGTCCGTGAAATCTATGTACGACTATTTGCTCAAGCCTCACGTGTCGTACTGTATCAACCCGACAATTCTGACGATCTCCCCTGGAGAACCAGCAACCGCCAAGCTTGCGGTCGAGGCCGACGCCAACACGCCCATTGTTGTTGCCGGCGTCTTAATCACGGCTAGCGGGGCGGGACATACCGAGAGCGTACCCCTCGGTGTTCAAGTCGGCCCGCACTTTGATATGACCGCGGACCCCTCGTCTTTCACCATCCAGGCCGGTTCGAACGGATCATCTATTTTGACCTTGACAAGCTATGCCAATTTCTCTTTCGACGCTAGCTTTTACGTCGAACAGTGGTTTCCGGGAGCCGTTTGTTACATGGGTGCAGACATTATACTTCCTCCCTGCCCCTCATTAGGAGTTACGTTGAACCCTGTCAATGTTCCAGCACACGGGGCCACCGCAGCACTAGTCAGGATAACGACGGCACCTAGACAAACGCCTGGGAACTATTACATCACTATCAATTCCGAAGGCTGTGTGTGCGCAACGCTACCTAGTCTGACCTTGAACGTTACAGTTACTGCACAAACTACTACCGGAAACTTGCCCCAGCAAAATACCCGTTCAACCTGCCTTCCGAAAGACTAACTTTAACACCGGTCCGTAGTCCTACCAGAGTCTTGTCAACGCGGTTCATCCTCTCGGACATCGTCACTTCTTTCTTCTAAGGACAAGAATTGCACCGACAACCGCAAGGAGGAGGACAATCCCGATGACCGCTCCGTAGAAGATTGTTGGGTTTAGTCCGAGGATTGTCGCTGGAGGACGGACACTGGGCGTTGGAGCGGGCGATGTCGAGACTACATGAACTGCAACAGGGATCACCCAACGGTTCATTCCGATGCCGTAGGTGGCAATGACATTCACAGTGAAGTCGCCAACCGTGCTACCCCGACAAGTGAGGTTGACCTCCACGAAACTACCAGAGCCTCCGGAAGGCGGGACCGTTGTCTGGTCGAGGTTACAAGACAAGGCCGATGGAGCATTGACTGAAAGACTTACGTTCGCACCCGAGCTGTACACAGCTATTGGTACGATTCCGAAGTCCCCGGCGTTCATTGTAAACGATGCCGAGGCAGAGACACTGAACGATGGGGAGAAGTGGACTGACACGACTGAGATTGTAAAGGGCGATTCGACGAAGATGAGGAGCGATGCTGCATGGCTAGCTTGAGTACTTGCTGCTGTCACCGTCACATTGTACGTTCCGGGAAGACCTAGGCAGGAGAGGCTCGAAGTATCCGACCTACTTGAGTCAAGTATTGAGGGAGCGAAGGAGCATACGATGGCGTTAGGGTCTCCCCACGCACAAGCCTCAGGTAAATCAGAACAATAGAACTGTGGGAGTGAAGACGCGTAGGAAAGGCGAATCGGATCAGAGAAACCTCGTGTCCGGTTAACATAGACGGTAGCCTTAGCGAGCGACTCATTGGCCACTGAAACAGAGGCCGGTCTCACGTTTAGACTAAAGTCTCTGACCACGCCGCGTTCTGCACTATCCTCTTGGGCGGCTGCGGACATCTTCAAGGGGGCCGCGTGGATGAGAAGGGGTGCAAACAAGACTATTGCGATTAGGAACGTGGAAATGAGGCCGAGCTCGAATGCTTTGGGCAATCTGCGTTTAGAAGCTATGGTGAACGACCTATTTAGGCGAATTGGGGGAGAACGGTCTTCGGAGGCGGATCCGCTCGTCTTCGGAGATAAGAGATAGAATCTAGTTGAGCAGCTTCCACTTCATGTCCACCAAGGAGAGTATCACTCCGGTTTGCTTCTATTGAGGGCATCTTATTTGCACCACCTCCGAGAAAGCAATCGTTGAGACGGCAACGTAGTTACTCCAACGCACCCTCCTCAACAAATCTCTCGTTCATCCGCCGATTCCGTATGTTATGAGACGTCCCTCAACCGGCTCCTCATGCGCATTTTGCGCATTTGCAAAGTCAACATGAGTCAAGTTGGGCTCATGTGTCAAAACTTGGTTTCTACATCTAGCCTTAGGGTCATGTACCTTCTGTTCACCGGGCTCGTCCTTGGGAGAGCTCAGAGTGGCGAAAGGCAAAGAGATGCCCTTGGTCAAGCCAAAGTAGAATGTAGCCGTTTGTCGCCATGTAACTCTGAAGCTTCGATTTCCCTGCTTGATCATGCAACTCGATCATCCATGAGCGAATCTTTCTCATGGAATCTGTCGCTCCTTCGAGAACATCGAACTCCGCCCCTTCCACGTCTAGTTTCACGAGATCGATCTCTTGGTAAGGGCGAAGCAGTGAGTCTAGTGTAGTTGCTTGAACGCTCGTCAAACCACTCTTAGGACTGTTCTGGGAGAGTAGCCTGCTTTCACTTAGTTGGGGCATTATCCCAAATCGTCTTGTGCCTTCCCCAGCAGCTACGGCCATTCTGATTATCGTGATGTTGCCTGCTTTTCTAAGGGTGATAACTCCCCTGAGAAAATCGGCGTTCGCCGAAAGGGGTTCAATCGCAATGACCCGGTCAAAGTTCCCACTCAACAAGAGTGAATAGTGTCCATGATACGCGCCAACGTCCACGAATAGCCGTCCACGTTTCCCTTTCAGGTAGTCGCTCATTCTTGGCTCGATTATTCCCACGGTGCCGAGGAGTCTTCCTTCCAGCACAATGAGGGAAGCGTGAGGAAGGCCCACATGTCGGAGAACCCATGAGAGGTATGAAGAGAGGTCGGTCCAACCGAGGGTTTCAATCACGAGGGATCTATGATTCCTAGAGGTTGTGTGTTGCAGCAACCCAAGGACTGATAGGTAATAGCCGAAGAAGAGGTAGTATAGGAGCGATCCTGGGAATCTCATCGTTCTCGGCTTCATCATTTTGCAGCTCTGATTGATGTCCATCCTTGTATTCAAAACCTGCACATTTGGCGTGGTCGCTTACTTGAGACTACCTTGGGAACTTCTGGTGGATTTGATAGGGGCAAGCCGTGAGAGATTCATGGACTTTAGTGTCAGGGCGCCGAATCCGGCAAGCGTCAGGGCAAGTGCCCAAACTCCGTATAGGAGTACGATTATGCTAAGGGCGAGGGCCATTACGGAGAGGACCCCTTCCGCGATGGCTATTCTGTCAAGACGAACCTCGCGATGATACTGCTTGTTCAAATCCGCTGCGAGGCCGTGTTTTGGTGTTCTGAAGAAGAAGCCGGTCTTTCCTCTCATTCCGTTCAGGAATCCGATCATGATGGCAGTCGTCATGCAGGAGCTCGTGTAAGAGAGCAGAGGAAGTAGGACTAGATTTCGCGGAGTCATTATTTTTTGAATGTGAAGCGCGTAGATGCCTGAACCGAAGAAAGTGACCACAGGCAACGTGACGACGATGATGTAGATCGGGCTGGAGAATATCGAGTTTGAGGGAGCGGTCAGCCCTAAGATTAGTCCGAAGGCCGAGACGAAGGTTACGACTATCCAGCTTAGTCCCTGGAAGGGTCCGACCAGGGTCGAAAAGAGGACGATTCTTCTCCAGACTGAGAGCTTCTTGCAGCTCAAGATCTTCCGCCCGTTGGCAATGGCACAGTTCGCCCATCCCTGAGCCACGCGTGCTGCCTGCTTCTTCCAGACCTCCAGGCTTGAGGGGTCCTCGCTGAATATTCTAACATCGCTTAGATAGACTCCCCTGTATCCGGCGCAGTATATTCTGAGGGATAGATCGGCGTCTTCGACAACTGAGTCGTTCGGCCAGAAACCCACCTCTCGTAGAACGGCCATCGATACTAGGACGAATCCGCCTTGGAACGAGTATGGAGCGTCGATCGAATAAGCTCCCATCTTTGCAACGGTATCCCCCTGGTCTTGCTGGAGCGCAAATAGTCGGGTCGTCAAGTTCTGTTCTCGGTTGTAATGGCCGACTCGAAATGAAACGAAGCCGATTCTGGGATCACGGCTGGCGGCATTTAGCCCTCTCTTCAGAACGTCGGGTTTGACTGTCGAGTCTGCGTCTAACAGAAGGACAAAGTCGCCCTTCAGAAGTGTGGCAGCTTGATTCAGCGCGCCGCTCTTGAAGCCTGCCCGGCCCTTCCTCCTCGACACGACACTATGAATTTCTAGATTGTTAAGTTCCAGAAGTTTCCCGTCGATTACATCAACTGTCTCGTCGGATGAGTCATCGGCTACGACAACCTGGAGTCTGTCTCTGGGGTAGTCGAGGCTCTTAAGAGCGTCCAGGGTGCTGGCTACGACAAACTTCTCATTGAATGTGGCTATCAGAATCGAGACTACGGGTGTCTCTTGAAGAGGGGGTTCGTCCCCGAGAGATTTCGGATAGCGGAACGTGCTCAGGAAGAGAATCACGCTGTAGTAAGAGAACAAGAGCCCAGGGATACTGAAAGCTAGAGAAATCGCCGAGATGTATATCCACGAGTCCAACTTGACCCTCACACGTATACTGCGGCTGATGCAAGGCTCATACTGACTCTTGCAACCTCTTGATGCTTGTTAAGATTCTGGAAACTGTTCGAGTCCGACCTAGCTTCTCTTCCGGTATCAAGGGCTCTGGAAAACACTATTAGTTCGCTTCGCGAAGGTCGTGTTGTGTCTGACACGTGACCGATAAGGCCGTCTTCCTAGATCGGGACGGTGTTCTGACACGAGAAAGACCCGACTATGTCAAGACGCCGCACGAGCTTGAGATTCTGCCGGGTATCGGGCCGCCCTTGCGTGCTCTTCGACAGCGGGGCTTCAAACTCGTCGTCGTAACCAACCAGTCTGTCGTTGGGAGAGGACTAGCTACTCTCGACGATTTAGGCCGGATTCACGAGAAGCTCCAATCGGAGCTGAAACGAATGGGATGTTATGTTGACGCCATTTACTACTGCCCACACGTGCCCGAGGAAGGATGCAGTTGTCGAAAACCTGAGCCGGGTCTAATTCTGAAGGCTGCAAAGGAGCTAGGCATCGATGTTAAGGAGTCTTGGATGATTGGGGACAAGGCGATAGATCTTGAGGCGGCCAAGAGAGCTGGATGTCGGGGAGTTCGAGTCGAAACGAACTTAGGAGATTTGCAACAGGCGGTCTCAAGTATCATCAGCACCGAGAAAGAGACTTGGAACGCGAGATGATATGATCAAGATTCGCGCTAGAGCTCCTCTCCGAGTCAGCTATGCAGGGGGGGGAACCGACGTCCCGCCTTATCCTGGTTTGAAGGGGGGAGTGGTTCTCTCCTCTACAATTCAGAATTATGCTTACTGCTCCATCACCCCCCGATCCGACGGAATGGTTACTGTCTCTAGGGAAGACCAAGATGTTTCCATAGGACCCGAGAGGCTTGGTGATCTCAAGGGGAGTGGAGAGCTGGAGTTCGTCCGTGCGGTCGCCAAGCGGTTTGCCGTGGAGCAGGGTTTTGACGCAGGCCTCAGGTACGACGCTCTCCCTGGCACGGGGCTGGGATCCTCATCGGCACTCTGCGTTGCTCTCATAGGCGCTTTCCGAGAATGGAAGGGCACGTCGATGACAGACTATGAGATAGCAAATCTTGCATACGATGTGGAGAGAAAGGATGTTGGAATTCCTGGCGGCTTGCAGGACCAGTACGCGTCAACTTTCGGTGGTTTCAATCTCATCGAGTTCAAGAAAGACTCAAACATTGTCAATCCTCTCCGCATTAAGCGGGAAACCCTGAACGAGCTGGAGTACAGCAGCCTCCTTTGCTTTACCGGCACCACTAGAAGATCAGGCGGTATTCTTCAGAGGCAGATCGAGTCGTACGAACATAAAGACTCGAAAGTAATGGAAGCTCTCGAACGCATGAAGGAGCTAACGCTTGAGATGAAAGACTCCCTCCTTACCGGCAATCTTAACGAGTTCGCTAGGCTCCTAAACTCGGAGTGGGTCACGAAGAAGGCGCTTGACTCTGCGATCTCAACCAATGAGGTCGACATGCTTCTGCACGCCGCGCGAGAAAATGGGGCTATCGGAGGCAAACTTCTCGGCGCTGGTGGAGGAGGATTCTTGTTCCTATACTGCGAGCCTGGCAAACAGGTGCATGTAGAAAAGGCGGTCGAGAGCCTAGGCGGCAAGGCCTTCCCGGTCAGATTCGATCTTGAAGGTTTGCAAACCTGGCGAAGCCCAAAGTAGGATTCAACAAGCTATGCAAAAGTCCACAAGGGCTGGCAAGCCAGCGATCGAGGATGATCACGAAGTGTCCCTGGCGCGAGACGCAATACGAAAGAGTGTCGAAACAAAACAACGACTCGCTGAGGAGTGTCTCGACGATATCGTTCAGATGGCCCGGATGATAACGATTGCACTAAGGAAAGGTCGGAAGGTCGTCTTCTTCGGTAACGGTGGTAGCGCTGCCGACGCTCAGCATATTTCGGCGGAGCTTGTGGGAAAATTCAAGAGGGCGCGACCTCCTCTTAGGGCATCCGCCCTGACGACGAACACGTCCATTCTAACAGCGATAGGTAACGACATCGGTTTCGACGAAATCTTCTCCCGTCAAGTCCAAGCAACACTGGAACCGGAGGATGTTGCCGTAGGTATCAGTACCAGCGGTCGCTCAGCGAACGTCATCAAAGGCGTCGAAGAAGCGCGGAAAATCGGAGCTAAGACAATAGCCCTCACTGGCTCTGGAGGGGGACAGCTCGGACCAGTATGCGACCACAGGGTGATTGTACCTTCGGATGATACTCAGAGGATACAGGAATGTCATATCATGATAGGCCACATCGTCTGCGAACTGATAGATGAGACACTTGGAGATAGGTCCCCTGCCTGATAGCCTTGAATTTCAGCCCGAACCTCTATAGAAGATGCAAACCCATAGCTTCGTTTTCCACATAACCCTTAAGTGGGAAAAATCGATACTCTTGATTGTAGCACGAGCTGAAAGCCTGTAGACGTGGTCATCCGTATGGTCCTTTCCAAGTTTCTCACCCAACTTCACCACTCTATAGACAGAGTCAAGGAATACATCGGGCTGAGGGAAACTCAGGCCAAGCCCACGAAGTTGTCACGAATCGGCCTGGGTCTAACCGGCCTATTCTCAGTGGTGGCTGGGTTGTGGCTTGTGGCTTTTGGGCCGAACATCGTCGCGATGCTAGTTCTCGCCATTGGCCTTGCTGGATTTGGATTATTCAATCTGACATTTGCCTTCAGAAAAAATCTGACTCTCTCACGCGCTAACCAGCTTTCCCTAGTTGGGAACCTTGTTCTGTTCATATGGCTGTACGTAGTCGCGTCAAAGCTCCTCTACATCAGCTACTCGACCGACACGGTGGTCGGGACCTACATGGGAATCCTGAGGGTCTTGGAGCTACAGAGTCCGTACGGTTTCTCCATCAAACCTCTCCTGGACAAGTTTGGCTTCTCCCCCTCCTTCTACACTCCGGGTATTGACGGCTCTTTCGATTTTCATCTTGCTTATCCCTCGCTAAGTTTCCTCTCTATCGTCCCGTTCTACTTGCTCGGCCTGCATGATGTCAGAGACACTGTATTCATCTTCCACATCATGTCAATCCTCACAATATTCGCCCTGGCACCTGCGAGACTGAAGAGTATCAGCATTCTACCGTTTACACTGTTCTCTATTGTAATTGCGGGAAGTTGGACCGATAGCATTTGGGCCTTCTTCCTCGTTCTGACTACAGTTCTCTGGTACCGTCATCCCAAAGCAAGCTGGGTCTCCCTCGGCCTTGCTGTCGCGGTTAAACAGATTGCTATCGTGATTGCTCCCTTCCTCCTACTGCGCCTCTGGAAGGAGACTCCGTACCATGGGTTGCGAAGTCTGACTCGAAGCATTGGCTTGATGCTCTCTGCTTTCTTCTTGCCTAACCTACCGTTCATCATCTACAGTCCAGGCTCCTGGTGGGCTGCGGTAGTGGCGCCATTCCTGCCAAACGCCCCGGCTCAGGTTCCTGGAGGAATTGGTCTGTCGGGCTTTCTCCTCGACCTTGGAATAGCACTCCCATCTTCCTTCTTCCTAGTCCTCATGGGAGGCGTCTCCGGCATTCTGTTCTACCTTTACGCCAAGCATTATCGGGGCTTGAATAGCATAGTCTTTGCATTTCCGATCCTTATCTTCTTCTTCTATTATCGATCTTTCCCCAATTACATGGCCTACTGGCTATTCCCACTTGTCCTCGAACTATGCCGGCTGGGCGGCCCAAACCTCAGACTTGCGTTTACAACAAGACTGCCCAGCATCGCTTGGCGGCCTCCTACGGGAACCTTCCTAAGGATCTTGCGTCAACGACTGACACCCTCTGTTATGGTAGTAATGACGCTGACTGTGATTTTTGCAGGTGTTTCTGGGGCTTACATAACTCAGGCTTCGAATCCCCGGACCGCGATACAGATCAACGGAGTATTGGACCCTGACAGCATCGGGTCAGCAACGATGATCAATGTGACTGTTACTAACTTGCTCGCGAAGCCAGTCCTACCCATCTTCTTTGTGAAGTATAGCTTCCTTACCTATTTCTGGGCGAACAATTCAACTTCGCTACTGAACAGCGGTTCTGCATCCTCTTATCTGATCAGTGCTCCCGATGCTTTGAGTGCCGTCCCTCGTGGTGACCAATTCCACATCGTGATTTATGACAAGTTGACTGGACAGTTGCTGGGCGAGTCATCCTCTTGGAAGTCAGACATTCCGGCTCCGTCCTTGGAGAATCCAGGGTTGAAGTGGTGGGTTTTGGACCCAAGCGTTGGGACCAAGGTTCCCTTCAACTGGAAACTCTCACTCTCCAACACGAACCCCGAATGGTCCGGCATCAGCCCGCTAGGAGTCAACGGGACAGGCGGTGTGCAGATGATGCTCAATTACACTTCACCCCTCGCGGGGATCGAGAAGTTGGCGCTGTCGCAGAAGGTCTTGCTAAACGCTACGAGTCTTAGTATTCATTTCAACCAGTCTCTCACGACGAATGTCGCAGCGAACCTCATCTTCGCCGCCAGCGTGGTTGACGGGAGCCACACCTTGTACTACATCTTCTCCGACCGTGCAACCCAACAGACCATCACGACATACGCCACCAATACAACGGTCGTCATTCCAACGCAAAAGTTACAGTGGAACACGATCGCTCTCAGTCCACAACTGATCTGGAATGCTCAAGGCTGGGCGACGCCTCCGCAGGTTACCTTCACCGTGTTTCTAGAGTCGAATTCCGCGGGCGTCTACTACACGAGCCTCGAAAGCTTCAATCCTGCCTAGCGGCTTTTCCTTCAGTGGTTTACCGATCCTGTGCACGTCAAAACTATCAGTCGCAACTTAACCCATTTATTGCGAACACCGCCGCCGTTTGGGACAAGGGCATGCAGCTTCATTGAAGGGTCTACTTCTGGCGGGCGGACACGGAACGAGACTCCGTCCTCTGACATACACTGGGAACAAGCACATGCTTCCCATCGCCAACAAGCCGATGCTCATGTACGGGTTCGACCAGCTAAGAGCGTCCGGTATCAGAGAGGTAGGTGTCATCCTAGGACCGTTACAGGAGGGAATCGTCGAGGCCCTTGGGGACGGTTCAAAGTTCGGAGTGAAAATTACCTATATCGAACAGCCAGATCCTAAAGGAATCGCACACGCGGTTCTGATCTCTCGAAAGTTCCTTGGAGACTCACCCTTCATCGTACACTTGGGGGATAACCTGCTTAAGGACAACATCCCAAAATTGGCTTCGGAATTCCAGAGTTCCGATGCCGACGCCAGTGTCGTTCTCACGCGAGTCAAAGACCCCGAAAGGTTCGGAGTTGTGGAGCTAAGAAATGGGAAACTAGTCAAGCTAGTTGAGAAGCCCAAGCAATACATCAGTGACCTAGCTCTAGCTGGAGTCTACTTCTTCCGCTCCACAATTTTTTCAGCTATTGAGAAATTGAAGCCGAGCTGGAGAAACGAGTTGGAGATTACTGACGCGATCCAAGCTTTGTTGGACGCGGGTGGCAAGATAACATACCACGAGGTCTCAGGCTGGTGGAAGGACACAGGCCGTCCAGAGGATATTCTTGAAGCAAATCAACTGGTGCTGAGAGACCTGAAGCCCTCTATGAGGGGTAAGATCGAAGAAGGCGTGGCCATCTCTGGCAACGTCGACATCGGTAACGGTTCCGTTGTGCGGAAAGGGACGGCCTTGAGAGGACCCGTAATCATAGGCGATAATTCCGAGATTGGGGGAGGCGCTAAGGTGGGACCTAACATGTCAGTGGGGAGCCGAGTAAGAATCATGCGTGCGGAGATAGTAGATAGCATCATCCTGGATGGTGCTTTGGTTGATTGCAAGGAGAGGATAGTGGACAGCATCATCGGAAAGGATTCCAGGATTGTTTCTACGGATACTTCCTCGCCCAGAAGGAGGAGCTTTGTGGTGGGCGAGAGCACGTTCGTAAGCCTCTAACTTAGAGTCTAGAAAAGACAACTCGATATTGAATCGGGACTTCTCGCGTCACCTAATGCCTAGCATTGATGTTTCCAAGGAGCGTTGGATAGAATCTTCGTGGTGGCTAGAGGTTTCCACCAGGAAGCGTGTTCTCGATACCACTTTACCGTAAGGGCCAACCCGTCTTCAAATGAGTGGGATGGTCTCCAGCCGAAGCTTCGACGAGCCTTTCCGGAGTCCAGGCTATACCTGAAGTCGTGGCCAGGTCTGTCCTCTACATTGACTACTCTTACCGACGGATCACCAATTTGCTTGAGCAGGCGGTCTGCGACATCTCTATTGGTCAATTCATTTCCTGCTGATACGTTGTAGACTTCTCCAGGGGGGGCTTTCTCGATTACTTGTTCGATAGCTTCGCAAAAGTCATCGACGTATATCCAATCGCGAATTTGGTGGCCCCCACCGTACAGGGGGACACTCTTTCCGTTCAGAGCTCTGATAATGGATTTTGGAATAAACTTCTCCGGATGTTGGCGTGGTCCGAAGTTGTTGGTGCAGCGTAGAATGATAACGGGAAGCTTGAAAGTGGCTTTCCATGCGTTGGCCATTAGATCCGCAGACGCCTTGGTCGCCGAGTAAGGGCTAGATGGGTTCAGAGGACTGTTCTCATCGAACGATCCTGAGTTAGTTGATCCGTAGACCTCGTCAGTTGAGATGTGTACTAGCTTGTTGACTTTGTTCCTTAGCGCTGATTGAAACAGGTTGTACGCGCCCTTCACATTGCTGTCGAAAAATGGTTCTGGATTGGCTATGCTTCTGTCTACGTGAGTCTGGGCTGCAAAGTTGACCACGGTGTTCGCGGTTCTCAACGCTCTGCGCGTAAAGTCATAATCTGTAAGGTTGCCCTTCACGAACCGGTATCGCTTGTTGTTCCTCAGCTCCCGCACGTTTGCTGGGTTGCTCCCGAGTCCCTTGCAATCGATATTCGTTATTGTGAGGTCCTCGCGGGAGCGAAGGATGTGATGGATGAAATTGCTACCTATGAATCCCAGACCGCCGGTGACGATCAGGTTCTCCAAGGAATCTCCGGCCAATCGATGGTTATTTGGTCAGACATCGTGAGACTATGGTGCGAAATGATGGGTCAAGCTTGAAAAGCCTAACCTCGGAAATAGGAACTTGCGCTTGGATAGACTGCTCCTAATTGGGTCCACTGGACTCGTCGGCTCAAAAGTTGCTTCACTTGCTTCGAAGCACGGATTTGAAGCATATAAAACTCGACATACCCGACAAACGCTCTACTCCGATTCTGCAGAATTGGACATCACCGACCGAAGAGCTACTCTAGAATTAGTCGAAAAAATACGACCCCGCGTCATTGTCAACACTGCAGCTTTGACAAACGTCGATTACTGTGAGACTCACAGGGACGAGGCCCAGAGAGTCAATACTGACGGAGTGAAGAACCTCGCCGAAGCGGCCCTGAAGAACGAATCCCGTCTCATCCAAGTATCTACCGATTACGTGTTCGACGGAGCGACAGGACACTATGCGGAGGCTGACACTCCAAATCCGCTCCAGTACTACGGTCAGACTAAGCTTGAGGCCGAGAAAATAGTCTCAGAACTCCCCAGCTTTGCGATTGCGAGGCCTAGTGTGATTTATGGATTTCCCTCTCTTCACCGCACGGGAGAATCCGGCTCAGCGAAACCGATGAACTTCGCCATGTTCGTCCTTGACAAGCTAAAAAAGCGCGAGACAGTGAGAGCGATTAGAGACCAGTATGCCTCTCCGACCTTTGCAGACAATCTCGGCGCAGCTTTGCTTACACTTGCAAGCGGTCGTCAGAACGGAATCTTCCACGCGGCGGGCAGATCATGCCTGAGCCGGTACGAGTTTGCTATCAAACTGGCCGAATCATTCGGTTACTCAACCGCACATGTCGAGCCCGTTTACTCCAGCGAGTTTAAGCAACTCGCCAAGAGACCCAAGAATAGTTGTTTACGAGTGGATAAGGCTGAGAAATCTCTTGGCATTGCTTTCTTCACTGCAGAACAAGGGATCAAAGAAATGAAGAAGCAAGAATCGCTCTACGCAAGTTTCTCTTCATAGAACTGCTATTTGTGAGGGGGCTTGTTCCAGTCGAACGACTTGGTCGTTCTAGGGTCCACGATTTTCGGATCGTTCCAGTCTCTCCGTTCCTCGTCAGGGTTCTTGGCATCATAGAAACGGTTTACACAATAGACGGTCAGGGACGGCTTGTCGCCTAATGCCTTCGTTCCATGCCAATAGAAGCCTGGGATCCTGACCACCTGGAGTCTAGCTTCGCTCGTGACGATCTCGTCTAGTTGACCTTTGGTTGATGAGGCCTGCCTGTCGTCATAGGCGCAGATCTTCATGGACCCTCTTAACACGATAAAATAGTCTACTTGGCCTCGATTGTGTCTATGCCAAGCCCGGATCATTCCTGGATAACTAAACGATAAGTTGGCTTGGACTATAGTGTCGTCTTCCAGCAGCTCTTTCCAATCCTGTCTTATGATCTCGGCAAAGAAGCCTCGTTCGTCGATGTTCTTTCTGAGATCGTAGGTCTTGACGCCGGGAAGCATAGAGTCCCGCTACGTGAAGAATGCTTCTATTAAGATAAACTCCGCAAATTCCTAGTTCAGGGATTTCCACGGACGTTCCTACAGCAACGGAGTTTATGGGGTGAGGACCTGCCTCAACTTTTTGACCTCGTTCTCATACATTCTCGAACGCTGCTCATAATTGCGATCCCTGTTCTCGCGCAGTTCGGCGCGAAAGACAGAATCTTCCGTTACTCTGTTCAACGCCGTCCTGACTGTCTCGGGACGGGAATCATCTACCTCAACAATTGCACCGTCAAACAGTGAGCGAAGAAGCGAGTCCTTGAGAACTATTGTAGGGATTCCGTAGGCCAAGTATTCGTGTATTGCGTGGGGAACAGTGTTCAGTTCAGTACTCAGCGAGAGTGCCACGTCAGCGCTTCTCTTGAGCGCTTCGTAATCTGCATCATCGAGGTAGCCTGGATAGATTACGTTCCTGTCGAGATCGAGCCGAGCTATTCTATGCCCTAGCTTCTCGCGCTTCCCGGTGATTACGAGAAGATAGTCTGGAAATCCGCGGACCGCAACGACCTCTTCTTCCAGCAGTTCTTGCGGGTGTCCGCCATGGGCTGCAATAACCAGGAACCGATGCGGTGGAAGAGGGTTGGACGCCCATTCGCTTTTTTTCTGCTGGGTAGTTGCTCGTTTCGGAATGAAGTCGTGATAGGTGAAGGAGTCGGTCGCACCTCTGGCTCGCAGTTCTCCTGTCCAGTTGTTGTTAGGCGACATATTAGAATCGGCTCGTTTAGAAGCGAATCGTTCTAAGGCCCCGATCCCCTGCGAGAGTATTGGTTGACGGAGTGTCTTCATACTCCATACGGCGTGATGGTCAATAACCAGTTTGAACTTGTATAGAGGCTTTGTGAGAACTAGAAGGATAGGGAGGAAGATGGGGGGATTCTGCGCAAGTACCACCTTCGGTTGTTCCCTTCCTAGAAGCGAGAGGGTTCTTAGAGCGAGGAAAGCGTAGCGCAACGGTGCAGCCAATTTCTTCCCGAAAAGGACATTTAGGAAGACGACTCGGCCGCCGACGAGGGAGCCCACCTCAACCAGGGTGGGGGAGAAAGGGGCCCAGGCGATCATTAAAGGACGATAAGATCTCGACGTTCTTCTCAGCGCAGTCTCAACTCTCTCTCATCCACTGTTTACCTATGAACTCCACTGGTGGACATGACGACTAGCTCACAACGGATTGACCGAGTGCGCAGTCCGTTATTACGCTCACAATTATGAGTACTAGGCGTTAATCACAGCTAGTCGATATTAGTGGCAAGAAAATAGACCAAAGCCACGGCCAATGGAAAGAGAAAGATCGGATAGTAGAACACAAGGAATCCGCTCACGGAGATGACTCCGAGAGCCACAAGATCTGACCTCACTTTCCGATTCGAAAAGTCGATGTTCCAGATTCCCAACGCGTAGAGGCTGAGCCCTAGCACTGCTAGCATCGCAGCGACGTTGAAGAAGAGGGCGGGGAGGTATGACCCGCCTATTGGCTTATCGTTTTGGGGATACTGGACGTTGACTATCGGTCCGAATAGATACGTGAGCCCTAGGACTTCTCCGATCCCGAAAACGCCCCAGATCAGGGGAAGCATCAAGATACGCTTCTGCATCACGAAGCCATCGCGGTTTCGAGCCACATGTTGATATAAGGATTTGGCGGTTTCATGTCTCTTGGGAGAACGAATAAGTGAATTTCTCGAAACTATTATTCAGGAGCTGGTTCTACTTCAGGACTGGCTACAACACATACATCGCCTTCTTCATCGGGTTTGCAAGCAACGTCATAGTGATATACAAACTGGGAATTTCTGAAAATAAGTTTCTCGGACCCTACTTTCAGAGTCTGACCCTTTTTGCAATACTTGCATTGGCTGTTCTTATACCGGTCAGCATATCCGCTGGATTGTACCATATGAAAAGAACCGGGGCCTACGCGGCAGATGCATCTGTATCCACGGAGTCGAACCCTTACATCTACAAAGTACTCCCAGGTAAGGAGCAAGAAGTCTTCTTGCCCCTGTGGATGATGACAGTTCGAGGACTGGCTAGGTTACTCGAACAGGAGAAGACAATGACAGTGGATGAGAAACAAGAGCTGGAAGACACACTGAACAAGGCTAAAGCCCTGTTGCAAGGCCAGTTCGTCGGCCACCCGAGACGCCGGATGATAGAGAAAACCGTATAACTCACGACAGGAATGCGGTTCTGTACGCCGTATCGCCGTTGCTCTTTCCGTGGGCGTTCGACATCCTACCTCAAATTAGTTTGCCTGGTTCCAGTCCACAGTCCGACGGGCCTTCTCAGAGTTCAAGCCGTACCTAAAATCACGTCCAGGTCTAGATGATGACCTTCGGATCGAACTTTTCAGAGGTTAGACGTGTCCGAAGTTCGTGGTGCAACCGAACCCGACGACCCGAAAGTTTGCTTGTCCCGTTCCTAGCGCACCAATAGATTCGTAGCTGCCCACAGGTGATCGAAGGCTTATTCACGTCGCTTGTTGGATAGATTGTCAAGAATCACCCGGATTGTATGCGCCATCCTAATTTTCAATTTGTGTGGAAATTCTTTGAGAGTCCAATATAGATGATCAGCCACCGATCGATCTCTCTCTTCAATGCTCCATAAAGATACATCTCTAGTGCTCAGTCTCGCCATCCGTTTGAACGAGACTGGAAAGTGAGTTTCTATTTTGGCATTGATTTCATTTCCCTCAACATCCATCTTAATCGAATCGATAAAAGCGTCTACTATGGTAACCCTTTGATCATTGCGAAAATTCTGTTTGAGTAGCTTAACGGCTTCGGTGTCACCCTCTATGCACACTACTCTTCTTGCTCCATGAAGCAAGTAGAATAGTGCGGTCTCGCCGCATCCTGCTCCAATGTCAAGAACAGTAGAACCGACTGGAGGATAGAATCTATGCCACATCTCTAGCTCGGCTTCAAGGAGGACTCTATGATACTCCGTAAGAACCAAATGCTTGTAATCCTCGAGTGTGCACATTGTTTTAGTTTCCTAGGACGATACTAATATGCGCCGATCCGTAGAGAAATTCAACTCTTAAGCACTCTGCTGTATCCGTTAGACTGCACTGTACGATGATAGAGAGGGAAAGCCAAACATGGGCATCTGCGCAACAGAGCAGTTGCATCCATCGAGGAGGCATTTTCCGCTTTCGTGTATAGACGATCATCTTTCTAAAGAACAGGTGTCCACCTGTGAAGAGGGGCTCATTCCGTTGTGCTTCGACCTAGGCCCTCGACCCCCTCAGACTTTGATAACCTCCCCGACGTCTACTAATAGGGGAAAGATTGTGATCCACGCCCTGATTGGATCAGTTGCAAACTAAGCTTTTTCCAGCAATGATCGAACGGCCGCCCCCTAGCTTAAGTAGATCTGATCCTTGCTGCCGCAGTCCCGCGGAATATTCGGTTGAACAGAAGTTGCACTATTCGACTTGATCGTTATTGAAACATGCTCTCGTAATTCACCCGATCATGTCCATTTATGCAGGGGGAGAATTCCTTTGTCTAAACGTCTGTAGCGCGTTACAAGAAATGGGATACCGGGTTAGCCTTGCGTGCGATGTATTCCGGCCATCAGAATTTGAGCGGTTGTACGGCCTGGGTAACGTTATGGAGAAGTGCGATCACGTGAATATTCCTGACCTACATATCGGTTTCCCACACTTCGTGCTCTTGCAACGAGCCGCGTATGTTGAGCGCGTTAGGAAGATTTTCAGCCTTTCTGACGCAGATATCGTCTTTAGTACTCAATCGTCTCATTTCACGGTGCCGCGTCGCATGTTTCATTTCGTGTATGATGCGGGTGATGTTCTGAGTTACCCTACTGGGTTAGGGCCGCTTCGTAGCTCTGGTTCTGGACCGGGCCCGAAGGGATTCTCTTATCGTGTCGTGAATAAAATTCTCTGGGGGAAGAGACCCCAATCTCAAGACTGGTTTTTCGCTGTTGGTTCCAACGTCCTCAGTGATCTAAGGAACAGGGGTTATCGGAATTCTTCAATGGCATTTCCACCATGCCGTGCGAATTTCAGACCCAGAACACCGAAGAAGAAACGGGTTGTTCAATCGGCAAGGATAGTGCCAAACAAGAGGCTGGAGCTTTATTTTGAAATGGCTACGAGACTTCCGGACTTTGAGTTCATTTTAATTGGGAGAAATGACCCATTGTTGCAGAAGCAATATCCTGGATACTTGGATCAGCTGCTGTCTAAGCGCCCCAACAACGTTACATACGTAGAAGGGTCAACTCGAAGTCGTCCTGAATTGGTGGAGGAAAGCAAGGTCTACGTTTACACAGGCGACGAGAAAGGAATAGTACTCTCATTGGTTGAAGCGATTGGGGCGGGTTGCTTCCCATTCTCACCGGTGGGGACGGGGGCCGCGGATGTGTTGAGAGCGTTGAATGTTGGCGAGGTCTTCAACACGATGGAAGAAGCTGTTGTCCGAATTAGACTCGCGCTTGAAAGGCAGATTTCGAAGGACGAGTTGAATGCTCTCTCTGAGAGAGCGAAGAGGCTTAGTCCCGAGGCTTTCAAGCAGTGGATTACAAAGATCGCTCAGACTGGCAGGCCTATTTTGCTAGATGGCTCCGAAGCCAGCTGAAGGCAGCCAGCTTTCCCAAAGGTAGCCAAAGGGGTGAGACTCTGTCGTGGCACTCTTCGCCAAGATTCAATCGAGCACATGGATCACGACCTTGATCAAACCACAATGATTAACTTCCCAATATGCCGCTCGTCTGCGCGGCAGCGTGCGAAATTGAATTCCTGAGAGCCTCGGCGAAACCGCCACTTCTGCTTCGGGCGATTGCGTAGATAGGAACTCCAAGGATTGCATCAGCACAGAAAAGCGACTGTAACAAACGAGGATGCAGTTTCCATTTTTGTGCATAGATTATCATGCTTCTGCAAAACAAACGTCGCTTAGTTGTATCTGGCATCCTGTTTGAACCGCCTTGACCCAGACCGTGTTTCACCTTCAGGTCTGAAATGAGGACTCTTCGCACTCCGGCCCTTTGAGCTCTTTTTGCGAGGTCTACATCATTCCACCAGACAGGTAGGCTGGTGTCGAAGATACGTCCTAACTTATCGACAATACTGCGCTTGAAAAACAAGAAGCTTGCACCAGGACTGTCGACCGAAACAATCGAAGACTGATCCTCGTATGAATGCCCGGTAGGTTTCTTCATCAAATGGTCCAACAGCCTTCTGTCTATGAAGGATCCGATCAATCCGAAACCAAAGAATACAGCCGTGACCGTGGGGAAGCTGTGAACGTAGGTTGGAGGTGTGCCGTCCTCATTGACCATCTCGACGGTGACTATCTCATCTGGATGCGAGTATCCGTAGGAAAACAATTGAACAACATTCTCGTTGAATGTAATGTCTGGGTTACAAAGGAGTATCCAGTCGCCAGCAGCGATCCGAAACGCTTGCTCCGTCGCGAGAGAGAGCCCAACGTTACTAGAATTGTACATCACGTGAAGCCCTATTTCTATGAAGCTCGGATCACCAGCTCGAAGATATTCTCTAGTGCCGTCCTCTGAGGCATTGTCCACAACTAGGGTCTCAAATTCAGGAAAAAGGTCGTGCTGTTCTTGGAGTGATTTCAAGCATGTTTTGATTTCTTCCTTGCAGTTCCACGTCACGATGATTATTGTAACAAGGTCGATCTTCATGACTGAATTTGGGATAAATCGGTGCCGAGTTTTCAAAGCTCGAAGTCCTGGATTTGGCGCAGATTGATCCGTTTTCATCTGTCCCTTATCACTTCGATCGCTTTTTTGATCCCTATCCATACTCGATAGACAGGTAGGTCTTGGTACCAGTAGTTCTTGTAACCTGATGAGCTTGTGTGGTTGTGTATTATTGGGAAATCTATGAATCCGTGAGGGTCTGCTGGAGTAATCTTTTCGTGAACGCGACCTACAAATCTGACCTTGTTCGAGACGAGTCGGGGAGCGAAGTCCGGATTCCACGCTTCACGGTATCTCCCATTATGGAGATTGATCCGTCTAATCCAGTAATAAGGAAACTTCGGCTGGAGGTTTCTTAGGTAGCTCAAGAGCATCTCACTTGCCTCTTCATCATTGTCAATGAAGAGTACCCATTCATTCTCTCGTAGGAAGGAGTTTCTAGCTTCAGAGAAGTCTTCGATCTTCCCAGCATAGTCTGCTCCTAGGTTGATCGTCTTGAATCTGATTGCTAATCTCTCCTTCCGAATGAGACTGAATTGATGGCGTCTCTTACTTTAGCTACTCCGGGTGAATTAACCTAGACGTGTTCTGTAACGGACTTTTGTCCTCAGTCGAGGACCCTGACTTTCGGTAGAGGAACGATGAACTTGCCGCCTTGATCAAGGTAGTCCTTCTCTTCGCGCCTTATCTCATCAAGAAAATGGTGCGGAAGTATTAGGAAATAGTCCGGCTTGTCCTTTCGAGCCTCCTCCTTGGAGACTATGGGTATTCTGGTGCCTACTGTCCTTCTCCCCCATTTTTCAGGGTTAGCGTCAGCTGCTTTCCTTATCAGCCCATGATCGAGCCCACAATATTGTAGTATCGTGTTTCCTCTGTTCGAGGCGCCGTATACGTAGACGGTCTTTCCTCGTCTCACTTCAGTCTTGACAAGTCTGTTAAGTTGGGACTTGATTTTGCGTATGTTTGCTGCGAAGGTATGATATGTCTCGCTGCTGTTCAGTCGAAGACGTCCTTCTCTTCGCTTCAAAGTACTCACGCTTGGTCGTATCGGGTATTCTCCGGGATGACATACATAGGTCCGAAAGCTGCCGCCATTCACATCATTGGTTTCAATGTCGAAAATGTCAAGTCCATGTTTCGTCAGCAGTCTCTCCATAGTGCTCAGCGAGTAATACTCTAAGTGTTCATGACCAATGTTGTCGAAACCGTTCTTCTGTAGCATAGTTGTCAGATAGTTTTGTTGGACCACCCAGATTCCGTGTGGATCTAAACAATTGGCTATATCCCTGACAAAACCATTAGGGTCTTCAAGATCATAGAACATCGCGACACTTGTGATGATCTTGGCTTTTTCCGTGCCGAACTTGCCATCGAATATTCCTTCATTGAAAAAGTCATTGAATATCCAGTCAGTGCCCCTTCTCGCGTCCTCAACAAGGTTTTCAGCCGGCTCGAATCCTACAAGTCTCAGTCCAGTTCTTGGGTATGATCTCAACAGGGTTCCATCATTACATCCAATGTCAACGACGATGTCACCCGTAGCTGGCCCAGCCACCTGGTATGCCTTGGCAGCGACATCTGCTAAAGCCTCCCGCATTGTTTTGCTGATTCCTGAGCGGTACCAATAGTGACGGTACAGGTTTGTTCTCGAAAACGTATGTCTAAGCTGGACTAGCCCACAATCCCGGCAACGAACAAGTTCTAGAGGGGACCGAGGGTGTTGTCCGGTCGGTGTAATGAAATCCGAGACGTACTGATTTCCCAGGGAGAGAACCACTGTCAGTCTTTCAGAACCGCAAAGCCGACACCATCTGCTAGCGGGGGCCAAGGTTCTCTTCGACATGACTCTGATCTTTGGCCGCCGAATACCCTCTATTTCATTCGTTCGTTTAACTGTCTCTTGAAAGATCTTCCAGAGGCTTCCCAGTCCGCAATGAAGCGAAGTATTGGCAAGGACTTGAAGGCTCGAGTAAATTGGGACCTCATGGCGAATTCCAAATAGGGGAATCACATAACTGTACTACACATACAGAAGAGCAGCGAAGGAAAGTCCTATGCGAGATTGGAAGTTCATCTTTGAAAAATATCTTCTCCGGAAGCATCCGCCCCTCGAGCCCCAAGTATGGACGGAACTGTCCAGGATCAGAGGCGGCCTTTTCGTCGACGTGGGCGCTTACCTTGGAACGTACAGCGTGCGGCTATCCCCACACTTCCGACATGTCTATGCTTTTGAGCCGAATCCAAATGCCGTACCGCTATTGAGGAAGCGAATAGAAGAGAGGTCAAGACGTAACATCACTGTTTTCCCAATAGCCCTCTCTGACTCGAATGGCTTGGCCAGGTTCTACCTAGATGCTCATCAAGGCTTCAATGGTTCCGCCGACACCCTACTGCAAGTCTTCAAGTACAATCCAGGTAAACAGATAGGAGCAGGACCAGCCCACACATACGTCGGGAAAGAGTCCGTGATGGTTCCGATCGCCACCTACGACAGCCAGATCCAAGAGGCTGCTGATCTTGTTAAGATAGACGTTGAAGGCGCTGAGTTCCAAGTTTTGAAAGGCGCAAGCAGTGCACTAGATGAAGGTAGGATTAGAAGAATAATGGTTGAGCTTCACGACAAGGACGCGAAAGACGACCTTTACAAGATTCTATCTCGATATGGCTTCAAACTAAAGCAGCTCGACCCTCACCCCCGGATATTTGGCAGCCTCCCATGATTCTGAGAACATCGTATCGAATCGCCATCGTACATTAAGACCGCAACATTTGCAGAACCTTATGCCTGTAGTATCCCATTGTAACGCGAAACCGCTTTTTGAGGGGATAGTAAGCTTCGGAGCTATTCGTTCTATCTCTGATTAGTCTCGCTCTCATATCCATCAGAACTGGCAGCCCACTCATCTTGCAGAGTCGGGTGTAACAAGAACCGAGTTGTGGAAAAGGTTCTGGTGTTAGGAAACCATATTTTTTCCATACCCATACTGGAAAGATCACGCAGTTTCCGATAGAAGGAAGTTGAACGATCGGAGGAAAATCCTTGGTATCCTTGGGATGGATGTTGACTAGCTCGGGGGAGCCCCAGGCGTCGTAGAATTTTGTTCTATTATCGATCAGCCTGTTGAGTCTGTAGTACCAGATTGGTCCCCCCAGGATGATGTTGTCATCATCGATTTCCTCATACATCCTGATTAGTTCCTTTAGTGCTGGCGCTTGACTCACGTAGTATGAATCGAGACTGAGTACGTGCGTCGCCGAGGGATATTTTTCTAACGCTTTAGTCATCGCTCTGTTACGTTTTTCGCAGACATAGTACGTCTCTTCGCGTTGGTCTCTGTATCTGTCGAATTTGCTTTCTTCCGTATAACAAAAGAAAGGAATGTCAAAGGAGAAGGCTTCTTGTTTCCTGCTAATCGTCACCGCCACGTAACTACGCATGATGACCAACGGCTTCTGATTCACCGCGGTGGGTAGTTGGTTGTTGGGCGAAATTCTGAAGGATCCAGTTATCCTTCTGCGGCAAAACTTCTAGCCCAAATCTTTCCTTCAGGCCATCGACAAAGACTCTTTCATGAACCTCGATAGCACAAGGTGGAAGGGATTTGGCGTCTAACAGTAGAGCTTCACATCCTTCTCCGTCCATCTTCATGAAGTCAAAATTCCACTCGAGCATGGATCGCTCAAATGGTCCGTCAACAAGCTGCATGTCCCATTTGTTTCGAGCCATGTTCCTTCTCAAGACAGATACGAGGGATGGCTCCGGTTCGATGGCGATCACCCTCTTTGCTCCATGGTGATAATAGAACAGGGCAGTTTCACCGCAACCTGCACCTATGTCTATGACAGTTTTTCCTTTCAGAGACCAGGGCGGGAGATACCAGTTTGTCCAGGATCGCCATTCCCTCCACAATAGTTCAAAATAATACGGTGTGAGTTCCAATGTATACCGGCCTATCTCAACTGTGTCCTTGCCGACCATCTTCCAGTTCCAAGAGATGGCGAGATGCTTCATCCAGTCCACCACCGACCATCCATGGTAGCGCTTACGAAGTATCAACGGGCCGTTTCGATCTAAAACTAGGCACGCTTCTGAACTTAGATGTTTCTCGATTGCGCGACAAGCAGACCAAGTCGACAAATTGTGCGGACTATGCATATTCGCGTAGTACTTTTCCCAGGCCTCCTTCGAACTGGTCTGGTCCAAACTGCCTGGCTCGAGAGACTGCGCTCTTGGACAATTCTCGTCGGACCTCGTCGTCCTTGACCAACCTTGAGACCTGTCCCACTGCATCATCAACTTGTTTCCATCTGAACCCCACATCATGTGGGACGACCTCGCGCGGCCCCCCGCTGTCGTTCACCACAGGCACGCAGCCAGCAGCCATGGCTTCGTCAGCATGTCGTAATAGGACCCTTTGTCTGTGACTATGCTTCCTATTATTGCAAAGTCGATATCTGGTAGTCTCCGAGCTATTTCCAAGAATAGCTCCATACGTTTCTCTGGCGCCATTCTGCCAACTGTCACAACCAAATCTCGCTTTTGGATGGTCAAATTACTGTACAAGTCGATAGGGCAGGGAGGGTAGAGAGTCGTGGCTTCACGTCCCCACCTATCTCTTACAAATTTTCGAGTGAAGTCAGAAACCGCTAGCAGGCGGTCGATGCGGCTGACGCGATCATGGTAGAAGACCTTGGCGGGCCAATAGTAAGATTCCCAGAGCTTCGAGTGCCCGTTAGATTCCAGATGGCTGAAATATTCTGGAAAGTAACAGTACTGTATGGCGGGCAATCTGGTGGATGGTTGGTTGGCCACTTCCGCTGTGTTCAAGATCAGATCAAACATTCGTCTCTTGGAAACAATCTTTCGCAGCCTCGATTGGTGATAGATGAGTCTCTGATAGAGTACAGCCTTACGAATTATTGGCCGAAAGGGCCGATAGGTAAGTAGCTGGATATTCTTGAAAAAGCCTTGGACGCCGAAAAAGTCCTCGAAACCGTCAACGTCAAACTCTTCGGTTGCTAGGGACACTTCATGTCCTTCTCTCAGCGCCTCCTTGATTGAATGGATCGCGACCCGTTCCCCGCCTCCCATTACACTCATTCGTGGATGTACGAGGACGATTCTCATGGCTGCGCCAAAGTATAGAGAGGTGAGCCGCTGTTTCTTCGAACGTAGGCGTGGAGGACGCCTTTGAAGATGTTCAGGTCTTTCTCAACCGCAAAGGTTCCGGTGCGAATGTTGCCTGTGTACGCGAGAGCGAATACGACCTTGACTGGCAGCTGAGCAACTCGTTTGAGCTGGGTCTTCACGCGCAACCGTCCGAGATAATAGCCGTACCTGCCTACATTGTAGGAAGGCTTCAGATTGTACCTGCGAAGGTGATCGCACACAATGTGAGGCGTTCTGAGCCATCTGAAGCCACTTTTCTCAATCCAGCGTCTGATGTATTCATCTTCCCAGACAGGTATGTTAGGCATCCGAATATTCTTGACAGCTTCCGTCCTGACTAGGGTGTCCCCGGTGAAGGCTCGATCAATTCTGTCTCTCCACGATTCTTGTCGCAGCAGTCTTGCCAACCGCGCCATTGCGCGGGTGTAATCATCAACTCTCCTGTCCCCGGCGAGATAGCTCCACAGGCCCTCAACCCCTCCTACGGTCGGATCGATCATTCCAGTAACCGTAGACCACCAATCAGGTCTCAGTTTGACGTCGTCGTCCACAAACGCGAACCAGTC
>WNGK01000519.1_pt1 | contig 39155 bp, 34 predicted proteins | sample 5400601 | NCBI WGS metagenome assembly WNGK01 (sample SAMN13153376, study PRJNA577476) | soil metagenome | isolation source: 60 cm soil or saprolite under Garry oak tree replicate 1 | place: USA:California | collected 2016-06-15 | reverse complement strand
ATCCGGGAGGGCGCGCTGCAGGTTGCGGATGAACGTGCCACGAACAACCTCATTGGCTTTTTCCAGTTGAAACGAACGCCTCGCGTGTTCCATACGATTAGCACTCCCAAAGACGCCAAGTACTTCCTGAATGACCATAGCCCCATGGAGCCTCCAGACAACGACTAAGGGAGATCGTTGCGCTCGGTTCAGTTGGTTTTGAATTCGACGACGAAGCGCACGATGGCACATCCGCCCTGCTAGCGGTATCCCTCGTGCCTGTGTTGCTCGATGTCCGTGGACTCACCGTTGATTTCGCCACACGACGTAGCTCTCCGACCGGCGTACCGGGCTGCCCACTCCCCCCGCGTCCCGCCCCCGCTCCCCAATTAGCGCAACTCAACGCGGCCCTCACATCGCAAAGCAGCGCGCGGAGGGCCCCGGTCAAAATCAACCGGCAAGGTGTGTGGGTGGGAGGGTGTAGCCGAACAATAAAAAGGCGCATGATATCCTAAATATTCCAGCTGCGTACCGTCTCGGGCGGAATTTCCCCGCAGTCCTAAAGAAAAGCTACAGGAATCATGCTTTCAGTCCGCAATGTGTCCATGCGCTACGGCGCCAAAATACTGTTTGAAGAAGTGTCCACGGCGTTCACGCCGGGCAAGCGTTATGGCCTGACCGGACCAAACGGCTCCGGAAAATCGACGTTCATGAAGCTGCTCAGCGGCGAACTGGAGCCGCAAAAGGGCACGGTCGTGCGTCCCCGGAAGCTGGGAGTCTTGAGCCAGGACCAGTTCGCGTTCGACCCCCACGGCGTGATCGATACGGTCATCATGGGAAACAAGCGTCTGTGGGCGACGTTGCAAGAGCGCGACACGATTTACGCCAAGCACGACATGACAGACGCCGATGGCATGAAGCTCGGCGAGCTGGAAGGCATTGTCGGCGAAGAAGACGGTTATACGGGTGAGAGCGATGCCGCGATCCTGCTGCAAGGTCTGGATATTTCCGACGAACTGCACAGCCGCAAGATGGGGGAATTGCAAGGCGGACAAAAAGTGCGCGTGCTGCTGGCGCAGGCGCTGTTTGGGCATCCGCAGGCGCTGTTGCTGGATGAGCCCACGAACCATCTGGATTTGGATTCAATTCACTGGCTACAGGGATTTTTGAATGTGTACGACGGCGTCGTGATCGCGATCTCGCACGACCGTCATTTCCTGAACAGCATCTGCACGCACATTGCCGACATCGACTACGAGACCATCATCACCTACACCGGCAGTTATGACGACATGGTCGTGGCCAAGACGCAGGTGCGCTCGCAGATCGAATCGCAGAACGCGCAACGTGAAAAGAAGATCGCGCAGTTGAATGAATTTATTGCTCGCTTCTCGGCGGGAACGCGGTCGAGCCAAGTTCAGTCGCGGCGGAAGGAAGTAGAACGCTTGCAGGTGACGGAGTTGGCCCGGTCGAACATTCAGCGCCCGTATATCAAGTTTGAGCAGAAGCGGCCTTCGGGGAAGCACATTCTGGAACTCGAGGGCGTGCGCAAATCGTATGCGGACAAGGAAGTGATTCGCACCTTCACCGCCAGCGTGATACGTGGCGAGAAGATTGCGCTCATGGGACGCAACGGTGCCGGCAAGACCACGTTGCTCAATGCACTGCTGGCTAATTCTCCCACCACGCCTGAGGCAGAGCTGCGCACGACCAGCGGCTACGACGGTGCGTTTATCGACGGCGGAAAAGTGATCTGGGGGCACGAAGCATCGGTGGGATATTTCGCGCAGGACCATCGCACTCTGATCGAGACGGGTACGACTGCGTTGGAATGGCTGCATCAGTGGGATCCGTCGGCGTCGAATGAAGAGCTCCGCGGGATTCTGGGGCAGATGCTGTTTGCGCGGGAAGAGGCCACGAAGTCAACCAACGTGCTCTCCGGCGGAGAAGCGGCGCGCTTGCTGTTTTGCAAGCTGATGTTGCAGAAGCCGAATGTGCTGGTGTTCGACGAGCCGACGAATCATCTAGATTTGGAATCGATCAACGCGTTGAATATTGCGCTGCAGCGTTTTCACGGTACGGTGCTGCTGGTGACCCACGATCACGATTTGATAGACGAGGTGGCGACGCGAATCTGGCATTTTGAGAGCGATCACAAGATCACGGACTTCAAAGGGTCGTACGAGGACTATCAGGCGGCAGTAGTCGTATAAGAATCTCGCGCCCCGCCGAGGGGTTGCACCATTTTCGCGGCATGTAGATTATCCAGGTTCTCCACAGCTTTCCACCGACTTTGATCTTGCGTTTGCGGCGTGAAGTTGAGGATAATACCCGCAAACGTTTCTCGCGCGCAGGGTGTTCGCGAGACGTAGCCGGGTGATCGTGTACAGTCGAGCAGATTTGTTGAGGATTCTCCATCTTACTCCGCGCCAGTTGGCGAGCTGGGAGCGGGCAGGCCTCGTGATTTCTTCACGGGCCTATTCCTTCTTCGATCTCCTGCAGGTAAAAAAAGTTCGTGATTTGTGCGCCAAGAGTGTGCGTCCAGCGGTGATTCGCGAATCCCTGAAGGCCATGCAGAAGCGAGCCTCCGGCATGCAAAATCCGTTGGCCGAAGCCGGCGCTTCCCTTACCAACAAGCACAGAATCGCTTTTCGTCACCAAGGCAAGCTGCTGGAGCCGATTGCCGGGCAGTTCGTCATGGACTTCCTGCCGCGAGAGAAAGTTGTCACGAGCACGCCGATTCCAACGCCACGGCCTTCGCCCAGCGAAGACGAAGCGGCGGTATGGTTTGCACGGGGCATCGCGCTCGAAGAAGATGCCAACATGCAGACGGAAGCGATCGCGGCTTACCTAAAAGTTCTCGATCTCGATTCGTCGCATGCCGCAGCGCACATTAACCTGGGCACCCTTTATTACAATCGTCAGGACTTCAATCTGGCGGAGAAGCATTATCGGAAGGCGCTAGAAGCGGATCCGCGCTACGCGCTTGCCTACTTCGACCTGGGGAATGTTCTGGATGAGACTGGACGGGTGCAGGAAGCGATACAGACGTACAAGACGGCTCTACAACTCGCTCCAACCTACGCTGATGCGCACTACAATCTCGCGTTGGCGTTTGAGAAGATTCGTGAGCCGCGCAAGGCGCTCAAGCACTGGCAAGCGTACGTAAAGCTAGATACCACCGGGCCCTGGTCGGTGCATGCGCGCAGCCAGATTCAGCGGATTCTGCAAGCGGATGGACTGAGACTAGTACACTTGTCGCGCTGAACTCCTCTTCCCTGCCCTGAGGAAGTCACGTTCAATCCAACATCGGACCCTCCCCGGGGTGGACTGCACCTTCGAGCTGCCATTCCAGGCGCTGCCGGGATGGAGCCGCACATGTGGTGTCGGGGCAAACCCATGATCAAGCTGCTCAAGTGCTAAAATTCAGGGTTTGCTGACTTTTCATTTGAAGGTCCTTTTATGCCGGAGATGGCGTTACAACTTCCCCAGTCCATGCCGCTAACCACTCTTTCCGAAGATGAAACTCTCTTCCGCGACAATATTCGACAGTTTGCCGATGAGAAGATCCGTCCGCGAGTGAAGGAGATGGATGAAAAGGGTGTGTTTGAAAAAGATCTCATCCGTGAATTTTTTCAGCTGGGGTTGATGGGAATTGAGATTCCCGAACAATACGGCGGGGGTGGCGCCAAGTTCTTCGAGGCAATTCTCGCCGTGGAAGAGTTGTCGCGCGTGGACGCGTCGGCCGGGGTGGTGGTGGATGTGCAGAACACACTGGTGAACAACGCGCTACTGCGCTGGGGCAGTGAAGAGCAGAAGAAACGGTACTTGCCCAGGATGGCGGCGGCCACGGTTGGCGCATATGCGCTCAGCGAGGCCAACTCGGGCTCTGATGCGTTTGGCTTGCAGACGCGTGCTGTCCTCAAGGGCAGCGAGTACGTAGTGAATGGCCGCAAGCTGTGGATCACCAACGCGAAAGAAGCCGGGCTGTTTGTGCTGTTTGCCACGCTTGATCCCACAGCGGGCTACAAAGGAATCACGGCGTTCCTGATAGAAAACAGTTTTCCTGGATTCAGCGTCGGCAAGAAGGAAGACAAGCTCGGAATTCGCGCCTCATCGACCTGCGAACTGATCCTGGAGGATTGCCGCATCCCTAAGGAGAATGTGCTGGGCGAACCTGGGAAGGGCTACAAAATCGCGATTGAGACGCTGAACGAGGGACGCATCGGCATTGGAGCGCAGATGATTGGTCTCGCGCGTGGGGCCTGGGAATACGCCTGCAAATACGTGCAGGAGCGCAAACAGTTTGGCAAGGCCATCGCGGAGTTTCAGGGCATCCAATTTCAGATTGCCCAGATGGCCACTGAGATCGAAGCCGCGCGGTTGATGGTCTACAACTGCGCTCGAATGAAAGACGCCGGCGCCAACTTCGTGAAGCAAGCAGCTATGACGAAACTGTTCGCCTCACAGGTTGCGGAGCGGGTAACTTCGTTAGCGATTGAAATATACGGCGGCTACGGATTTACAAAGGATTATCCCGTAGAGAAGTATTGGCGCGATGCCAAGATTGGCAAGATCTATGAGGGCACGTCGAATATGCAACTGGCCACCATTGCGAAACTGGTGCTGGGCGCGAAGTAGCGGCCAGACCGTTTGTTCAGAGCGCACCGGCCGGTGCGTGGCCGAAAGCAGGTTTGAACCCAAACTCGGCCAGGGTCTCTTGATCTCTGCGCCTTCATTCACACACCTCAGTAACAAAGTTGGTTACCCTTAATGTGCAGCGAGTTGCACTTCGAAGACCTAGGTTTATCCCACTGGACGCGTGTAAGAGCCTTTGTATCAGTTAGTTGACCCAAACCGCGACCGTGGCGCACAAGCTGCAATTCTCCATACGTGATTTCGAACGTTCACGGCAGATTGAGGTGTCACTTGACGACCTTGTTCGGTAACGCGGCGGTTTCGATAAAGAAGCGCAGCCTACTGCCCTTGCTTACGGTTCTGTTTCTATTCTCCTACGGGCTGATGACCCTGCTGATTGTGGAGCAGGGTGCCACCATCCAGTCGCAGCGCGGGCTAATCCGGGAACTGTTCTCTGACAGCATGCGGTTATCGGCGATGAAGGGCAAAGCGGTAGGCGACCAGAATGCGGCGGACGTTCCGAAGCATGTGCAGACGCAGGCTCGCCCCAGCCAGACTCAGGCAAACACAGCCCAGGCTGGATCGGTTCAGACTCCGTCATCCCAGGCACAAGATCAGCTAGCCCCGTCTTCCCAGGCGGCAGCAGCGCAACGAGCACATAGCCATGCTGCAAAAACGCACAAGCCCCGGATGCAGATGCCGTCCCGGCCAGCCTCGGATTTGGCGGACGAACGGCGGGCGCTAGTGACGATTTAAGAAGAAGGATTTTGCAACAATTCGTTCCCTGACCCTGGAGTGTGGAAGACAATTAATGAAGGCCCTGACCCTAGCCTTGTTGTTAAGTTTGCCTGTTCCCAGGCTGGCGCCGCCGCTGCGGCAGCCCTCCACTCCCCAGATTGCCCACAAGCCGAAAGGCGGACGCTGGTACTTTGCTGCCAGCGGCCACGCCGTCTATTGTTATGGTCCGGTGATGACGGTGCCTCAAGCCAATGGTGATCTGCAAAGAGTGGCGACGTTTTGCCAGGATGGCAGCACGATCGTACCTTTAAAAGACTAACGCCGAGTCCTTCGGCTCATTGCATACTCCCACAATCGGAAAAGGGAACGCTCCCGCCCTCGTCATCCAACACTCGCTTCGAGCACGCCGCGTGTCCGTGAGATTCAATCCGTTTCAGAAGACGTCCACGAATGCCGGGCCGTGCCCGCCTGCGAAAAAGGCCCAGGGCCCGACCCTGAGACTTGTAAACTAAGAATTTATGCCTGAACTTCCTGAAGTCGAGACGATTGCCCGCCGTCTCGACCAGTGCGCGACGGGCGATGTAATCGAATCGGTATGGCTGGGGAAGAAGCCGGAGCCGCTGAAGTCTACCGCGCTAGAGATAGCTAGAGTGCTTGAGGGTAGCCGCATTGGCGGGGTTCGACGTGTCGGAAAGCACATTGTCTTCGATCTGGAGCGAAACCCTGTCGCGCGGGCACCATGGTCCGCAAAAAGCAGAAAGCCTAGACCAGCCCGTCTTGGATCCAAAACCCGGCCAGCACAGGCTTCCGCGACAACACCCGGGGTGGCGGACAAAGCCTGCCTTGAGCTTGCCGAAGGGGGCATCCGCTCCACCCACGCTGGCGCCATGCAGAGCAAGTCGCAGTGGATCGTCCACCTGGGCATGACGGGACGCCTTCAGCTGTGTGGGCCCGAGGATGAGGTATTGAAGCACACTCATGCCATTCTTCAGCTGGCGTCAGGCCGGGAACTGCGCTTTGTTGACCCGCGACGCTTCGGGAGGCTCAGCGTGACCCGTGACGCCACGTTTGAAGCGGGGGGCTTCGAACCGCTGGACGTCGAGCTCGACCGATTCACGGTTTTGTTCCATGGGCGGAATACTCCCATCAAGAGCGCACTGCTCAACCAGAAGTTGCTGCGGGGAGTGGGGAACATCTACGCGGATGAATCCTTGTTTCGCGCTGGAATTCGGCCACGCCGGCGCGCTGCTTCGATCACGCATGAGCAGTTGCGAAGGCTTTTCTTGTCGGTAAAAGAAGTCTTGCAGGAAGCAATTGCACTGGGCGGTTCGTCGATTTCGGACTATGTGGACGCGGACGGAGAAGAGGGCTCCTTCCAGTTGCAGCATCGGGTCTATGGCCGAGAAGGGGAACCTTGTCTGGTATGCAAGACGCCGCTCAAACGCGTAGTCATCGCCGGGCGCAGCAGCCACTACTGCCGCAAGTGCCAGAAGTGAAGCCATTGTTGATTTTTGATGCTTGAATGAAGAATCTGGTCCGGAGGGTTTTCAATCAACTATCAACTATCAAAAATCAACAGCGAGAATTTGCAGTGTCATTCTGATAATCTTTTACGCCATGCCCGATTTCTCTATTGGGGTCGATCTCGGCGGCACCAATCTCCGCATTGCGGCTGTCAGCGCTGACGGCCAGCTTCTGGAAAAAGTTACGCTGGGCACCAAGGTTGCCCTGGGACGCGATCACGTAATTGCTGAAATGTGTGAGGCCATTCAGCGCTTGTCGGCTCAGTATCGCACCGAAGGCCTGTTTCTCGGAGCCGGCATCGGCATCCCTGGCATTATTGACATGGAAACCGGTATGCTCCGTAAATCAGCGAACCTTCCCGGCTGGTCTGACTATCCCGTTCGGGCGGAAATTGAGCGGCGTCTCGGAGCCCGCGTTTTTCTTGAGAACGATGCCAACGTGGCCGCGCTGGGAGAGAAATGGTTGGGCGCAGCCCGCAACGTTCCGAACATGGCTATCGTCACGCTAGGCACCGGGATCGGTGGCGGCATCGTGTTGAATGGGAAAATCTGGCACGGCATGAATGGGATGTCGGGTGAGTTCGGTCACGTTCCCATCGAGCCCGAGGGGCATGCATGTGGCTGCGGCGGCCACGGATGCGCCGAACAATATGCTTCTGCCACGGCCGTCGTGCGAATGGCCCGCGAAGCGATCACCGGCGGCCTGTCGCAATCCCTTGCCGCGGCCGCAGCTTCGGATGCGGAGTTCAGCGCACGATCAATTTACAATCTGGCGATTCAGGGGGACGAAGACGGCCGGCGTATCTTTCGGCGTTTCGGCAAAGCTCTGGGGATGCTGCTTGCGGGCCTGGTCAACGTTCTGAACCTCGATATGTTCGTCATTGGGGGAGGAGTTTCGAGCGCTTGGGACGCTTTTGCCCCGACCATGTTCGAAGAACTGCGCGAACGATCGCTGGTCTATGCGGCGACCGCTCCTGAGGATCCTTTGGGAAAAGAAGAGGGCGCTTCGGCGCAGATTCTGGCCCGCACTCGCCGCAAGACTATCATTACGCGCGCTTTGCTGGGCAGTGATGCGGGGCTGTATGGAGCAGCGCGATTGGCCGCGCCGGGTGGTGCTTAGGTTCTGTTCGAGTTGAGAGCGATCTTTTCCGCCCGATTGTGACCAACGATCTTGCGAACGGCACCCAAGAAACATTGATTCTGCTCTGGCGTCCCGATTGTCACGCGGATGCAGTTGGGGGCTCCCCAGGCTCGCAGAGGCCGGACGCTTACTCCTTCGTCTTGCAACCGACGGGCGACGATCGAGGCGTCTTCTCCCAGATCGCAATACAAAAAATTGGTGGACGTTTGGGCCACTCTGCAAGCGCACTTCGACAGAGCATCGGTTAGAGCAAGCGCCTGATCCGCATTGTTCGTCACGACCCGCCGAATGTGGCCCTGATCGTCAACAGCTGCCATCGCCGCAGCCTGCGCCACCGACGACACTGAGAATGTATTTCGCATGCGCGCGCAGTAAGCCAGCAGTTCCGGCGGACCAAGGCCATACCCTATCCGCAGTCCCGCGAGCCCATGCGCTTTGGAGAAAGTACGCAGGACCACAATGCTGGCGCCTTGTCGAACGTAGTCCAGTGACTTGGAATGCGTAGTCCCTCGAAGCGAAGAGAAGTGCATTGCGAATTCGTAATAGGCCTCGTCAAGCACGAGGATCACATGGCCGGGAATGCGGGCCATAAAATTGTCGACCATCCCGACGTCGACGAGCGTGCTGGTTGGATTGTTGGGATTGGCCAGGAAAACAATGCGCGATTTCTCGTCAATCGCATCGAGGATCGCATTCAGGTCAAACCCATCGTTCGCCATCGGCGTTTCGATAAGACTCGCGCCGGTTGCGTTCACTGCCAGCGAGTAGACGATGAACGAACGTTGACTGGTGACCGCATTCAAGCCCGGCGCGAGTAGAGTCTGGCAGAGCAATCCAAGTAGGGCGGTCGAGCCGGCGGTTACCATCACTTGTTCGGGTTGCAGTCCGTGGTGCTCGGCAAGTTTGTGGCGCAATTGGGCGCAGTCGTCATCCGGATAGGCGCTGCTGAAGGCGAGCGCACGGCCCATGGCCTCAACCGCCCGCGGCGACGGGCCAAACGGATTCTCGTTGGAATCGAGCTTGATGAGCTTTTGCTGAACCTGGGGCGTAACCGTCTGGAGCGGCATCCCGGGCGAATAGCCACCCATGTTGCGCACGGGCTTCGAAACCAGATCAAAGAATTGGCTCATTGGCCGTTTATGATGACACGGAACGCTTCGCCCGCGCCAGTACGATGGTGCAGGCAGTTTTCAAGCGAGCGACTTCCTGCAAAGTGAGGGCACGGAACTTGCCGGGAGGGACATCGAGGGTGAGAGGACCGTAGCGCACGCGTTTGATTTTCTCCACGTGATGACCGACCGCTTCAAACATTCGGCGAATCTGGCGATTGCGGCCTTCGACCAGGGTAATTTCGTACCAGGGATTTGCTGCGACTTTCACCACGCGCACGCCTGCAGGTCCCGTCCGAACGCGCTGGCCATTGTCGGTGGCAATGGAAATTCCAGTGCGGAGTTTAGAGATGGCATCTTCGCTCGGCGCGCCTGCAACCTTGACGACATAAGTCTTGGCCACGTGGGACGCTGCCTTCATCAGATGATGGGCAAGGTCGCCATCGTTAGTGAGCAATAACAGACCCTCACTGGCGTAATCGAGACGGCCGACGGGATAAACGCGGCCCTTCACGCCGCGAATCAAATCCATGACTGTCGGCCGCTTCTGGGGATCGCTCATGGTCGTGACGTATCCCTTTGGTTTGTTCAGCAGGAGGTAGAGGTGACGTTGTGCGCCTTGCAGAAGCTTTCCGTTCACGCGGATGTGATCGGTTTCGAGGTCAGCCTTGCTGCCGAGTTCGGTGATCACGTGGCCGTTAACTTTGACGAGGCCGGCCGAGATCAGTTGTTCGGCCTTGCGGCGGGAAGCCACGCCGGCGGCAGCGATGATTTTTTGCAAGCGTTCAACAGCCATGATGCGAAGGCTTTCTGTCGATGCTATTCTTCGAGTGCAGCTGCGGAACGCTCGATGTGTTCCGGATTGGAATGTGACTGCGCGGTTTGAGCCTCTGCTTTGCGCGACAGCTCATCAGTTTCTTCCGAGATCTCTTCTCTCGAATCCAAGGCCGATTGACGCGACGGTGCTTCGCCGTCGTCGTTCTCTGCCGCAGCCTCGGCTGGAATCAGCTCCGAGTGAAACGATTCGGCTACTAGCTTCTCGAACTCTTCCATGCTAGGCAGCTCGTGCACGTCTTTCAGACCGAAACGCATCAGGAATTCTTTGGTGGTCTTGTAAAGAATAGGACGGCCGATTACCTGCTTTCGTCCCGCGGTCGTGATCAGCTTGCGCTCAAGCAAAGTGCCGATGACCCCACCGGAATCGACTCCGCGAATATCGTTAATCTCGGGCACCGTTGCCGGCTGCTTGTAAGCGATCACGGCCAACGTCTCCAGAGCCGGCAGGGAAAGACGAATCGGTGGCTTAAGGCTCCTAGCAAAGGCTCGCACTACCTCGTGCTGCTCCGGCTTGGTGGACATGCGGTAACCGCCCGCTACTTCACGAATCTCGATGCCACGGTCCGCCGAGCCATACTCAACGATCAATCCGTCCAGGGTTGAGCGTACTCGGGACTTGATCTCGCCCTCGTCCGACACCCCCTCGGCGACGATGGTTGGTTTGACTAGCTGAATCATCTGCTCCAGCGTGATTGGCGTTTCCGCCGCGTAAATGATGGCTTCGAGTTGGGCTTTTAGACTCATAAGTAGGTAGTCAGTGATTAGTGGCCAGTGAAGGGCAAAACTCCGTGGCTTGGAAGCCAGCCACCGATCACTAACCACTAGCCACTCTCTTTCATCTCCAGTCGTCGCGCACAGCAGCCTGTTCGTTCATGATGGCATCAAATCCCGTGTGCTTGCGTACTGCAATTTCGCCGAACAGACGCTCCTGCCGTACCTGAATTGCTTGCAGCCGGACCAGTTCGAGCAATGCCAGGAACATGCATACCAGCGCTTGCCGCGAGGGAATCCGCATCAGTAGTTGCTTCAAGCGAACGGGCCGATCTTCCAGCGACAGACGGCGCCGCAAGTAGTCGATCATGTGCCCGACTGTGACTGTTTCTTCGTCCAGGTTGATTACCGGACGAGTGCGAACCCGATCGAGAACTTGCTGGAATGTTTTCACCAAATCGATCACGTCGGCAGCGATCTCGGGTTCCGTGCCCTCATCCTCCATGAACTCTTTCAGCGAGGGATTGGACAAGACCGCGTCTTCGATCTGCTGTTTCTGCAGAAGCATCTGTGCCGCCGATTTGAATTTCTCGTGCTCGAGAAGCCGATTCACCAACTCCGTGCGGGGGTCTTCCTGCTCCTCCGGTGCTGCGTTGAGATCCCGTGGCAACAACATCTTAGACTTTATGTGGATCAGCACCGCGGCCATGTAGATGAAATCGGCGGCCACGTTCACGTCAAGCTCGCGAATCTTTTCCACGTACGCCAGGTATTGCGCCGTGATGCGAGCGATGGGAATGTCGTAAATGTCGATATCTTGCTTGCGGATCAGGTCGAGCAGCAAATCGAGCGGACCCTCATAGACGTCGCTGACGGAGACTGCGAAGGGTGAGTCGCTTGCCTGATCCCGTTTTGCTGGGACAACCAGACTTGGACCTGGCTGTGCGGGTTCAGAATGCAAGACGGATTCGGAAAAAGCGTTGGAGGATTCCGGCATTCAATGCTTCACTTATTCGTTGGCGCTTCGTACCCTAGCGACATTCCCATGGCCTCGCGAACTTCATTCATGGTTTCGCCGGCGGCCTGTCGCGCCCGCTCACTGCCTGCTTCCAGAATATCCCATCCGAGCCGTGGATTGTCCTCGTATTTTTTGCGGCGCGCCTGCATAGGGACCAACAATCGCACCAGGGCGTCGGCCGCCCAACTCTTGCACTCGATGCAGCCAATTCTAGCCGAGCGGCAGCCTTCATACACTTTGTCGAGCGTGGACCGGTCGCTGAAAATTTTGTGCAGATCACCCACCGGACACACGTCAGGATTCCCCGGGTCGGAACGCCGAACCCGGGCCGGGTCAGTCACCATCGTCTTGAGCTTCTGTCGAACCACAGGCTCAGGATCAGTGAGCATAATTGTGTTGCCATACGACTTTGACATCTTGCGTCCATCGGTCCCTGGGAGCTTGGGTGCGGGCGTCAGCAGAGACTGTGGCTCGGGGAAAATATCTTTGGCCCTGCAGTAGAATCCGTTGAATCTCCGCGCGATTTCGCGCGTCAGCTCAACGTGCGCCACCTGATCTTCACCGACAGGAACCACGTCTGCCTTGTAGATGAGAATGTCGGCAGACTGCAGCACGGGGTAGCCCAGAAATCCATAAGTCCCCAAGTCTTTGTCTTTAATATTTTCTCGCTGTTCCTTATATGTGGGGACGCGTTCCAGCCAGCCCAGCGGCGTGATCATCGAAAAAAGCAAATGCAGTTCGGCGTGGGCCGGCACATGCGACTGGATAAAGATGACCGACCTTTCCGGATCGAGTCCGGCCGCCAGCCAGTCGAGAGCCACTTCCAGGGAGTTCTCTTTCACGCGCGAAGTGTCGGCGTAGTCGGTAGTGAGAGCGTGCCAGTCAGCCACCTCGAAGAAGCAGTCGTAATGATCCTGCATCCGCACCCAATTGTCGAGCGCACCGACGTAATTGCCCAGATGCAGCCGGCCGGTGGAGCGCATGCCACTGAGCACGCGTTTGCGGGATTTTGTCGAAGATGCCATCAACGTTTCAACGAGTCGTAACGGAATGCAACACGGATTGAAAAAGTCCAAGAACGGGATAGATTAATCGTCCCAGGAAGCCGCCTCCGAAATAGACCAGAGCAATCAAACCCAACCAGCCCACGGTGTCATACGCGCGGAGCATCGGCGCCGGCAGAAAATGCCGCAGTACGTGAGAGCCATCCAGAGGAGGCACCGGGATCAGGTTGAATACTGCCAGAACGATGTTGATCACCATCAAGTCATAAAGCAGCAGGCTAGTGGGCATCAGCAAGGAATTCGTCTGCGCCGCCAGCACTTCGAGGTGATTGGGATACACATACGGAATGATGTTCACAATCGCGGAGCCCACGTGGGAGGTCAACGCGATCAGCAGAAGAACTACGAGGGCTCCGCCCGCCACTACGAAGTTGCTGATCGGTCCGACGACCGCGGTCAAGATGTCGTCGCGAACCTGATTGCGAAAATTGCGCGGATCCACCGGCGTTGGCTTGGCCCAGCCCAGCACGGGAATTCCCGTTAACATGGCAAACAGAGGCAACACGACCGTTCCGACGGGATCAATGTGCTTGATCGGATTCAGCGAGATCCGGCCCAGCATGCGCGCGGTCGGGTCGCCGCACCGGTTCGCCATCCACGCGTGCGCCGACTCGTGAAAGCTGATCGCGAAGAGAAACACGATCAACTGAAACACAATATTCACATGTTGCACTGTCATGCTGGCCTGAAATCGATACTAACACGCAAAAAGCCCATGCCACGCGGTCGCTCTGCCCGGGTCCGTTCTAGCCGGATTTCTTCTGCCATTCCTCCGGCGCAATCGACTTCACCTTGATTGTCTTGGCAGGAATACCTCCGACGATGTTGAATGGCCCCACATTCTTCGAAGCTACCCCCATGGACCCAACCATACCGTGCTCACCCACGGTCACTCCGCTAAGCACGGTGGCGTGATAGGTAACGCGCGCTCGCGGGCCGATTTCAGTCTTGTGGTTGCTCACAATCATCCCGTCATTCAAGTCGTGCGCGTGGGAATAGACATTGGCATAGTCCGAGATGGAACTGCCCTCACGGATGACGATCTCGCCGCGGTCATCAAGCAGCACATATTTGTGGATGGTGCAATTGTCCTCCACCGTGAGGTTGTAGCCAAAAGAAAACTCCACGCCGTGAAAGATCTTCACGTTCTTGCCACAGTGTTTGAAGATGTGCCGCGCCAGCATGGCACGCACGCGATATCCCAGCCAGTGATTCAATCCCGCAGGAGAGCGGTCATACATCATCCAGAACCAGATCAGCGGTTTGCGTTCCGCGTATTTGGATGCATCGACGTCACCATAGTATTCGGGTTCGAGCGTGGCGTTACGCGGATCGAAGGAGTGCACCAGTGCCTGTTCGGCCAAGGGCGCCGCGGCGTTCGGAGCGCCGTACCGGCGACCGAGATAAAGCTGCGGCAAGGCATCGCGCACCACATTGCTGCGGTGCTCGGGATCGCGGTGCATGAATTCACGATCCAGTTGCTCAATCCAGTCGAGAAAAGTCTTTTCTGCCGCTGGCGTGGGGTTCACTTCTCGATATTCATATCGCGGCATGTTTTGCCTCGCTTCGTGGCCGGGCAGTTTAAAACATAGCACACCATGCGGCGGGCTGCGCTGCACGCGCACGCGCTGAGCGTCGATCGCCGAGCCGAAATGCTTTATAATTCGCGCCACCTATGAACAGCAATACTTCTCGAATACTCACGAATTATTTGATCGTCGGAGTCCTTTTCCCTTTTTACCTTCCCAATTTTTTCGCGCAAGTCCCCAACGCTGCCTTTGACCTCGTCATCACGAATGGCCACATTATCGATGGATCCGGATCGCCCTGGTATTCCGGCGACATCGGCATTCGCGGCGGAACGATAGCAGCCATCGGCAATCTGTCCGCGGATGCGCGTGCTCGTACCATTGATGCCCAAGGCGAGGTTGTCGCTCCCGGCTTTATCGACATGTTGGGACAATCGGAGATGACCATCCTGGTGGACCCTCGCCTGCCTTCGAAAATCTATCAGGGAATCACCACTGAGATTACCGGCGAGGGGGGAAGTGCCGCTCCGCTCAATGACGCAATCATTCGCGCCGATCAATCGGGCTATGAGCACTACCACATCGATCCCGACTGGCGGACCTTCCGTCAATATTTTGCCCGGCTGGAAAAACAGGGAATGGGCATCAATCTGGCGAGCTATGTAGGCGCGACACAGGTCCGCCGCATGGTGCTCGGTGACGACGACAAGCAGCCATCGCCGGAGCAGCTCGTACAGATGAAAACCTTGGTGCGAGAAGCCATGAAAGACGGGGCGGTAGGAGTTTCTACCTCGCTTGAATACGCGCCCGCACCGTACGCCAAGACCGACGAGCTCATAGCGCTTGCTACCGAGGCATCGAGGTTTGGCGGCATCTATGCCACGCACATGCGAAGCGAAAGTGACGCAGTACTTGAATCAATCGACGAAGCCCTGCGCATCGGCCGCGAAGCCCGCATCCCGGTTGAGATATGGCATCTCAAAGTTGCGGGCAAGAACAACTGGGGACGCATGCCCGAAGTCGTCGCCAAAATCAATGCAGCGCGCAATGCCGGCATGGATGTCTCCGCGAACACTTATGCCTACACCGCCTGGTTCAACGACTTCTCGGCATTCATACCTCCCTGGGCGCACGACGGCGGCACGGCGAAGATGGTCGAGCGTTTGAAAGATCCTGGAATGCGGGCTCGCATGCGAAAAGACATGCTGACTCCCTCGAAGGATTGGGACAACGAGTGGCAGGAGATTCCCGGTCCCGAGGCCATCATGATCGGGATCGTGCAAAGTCCCAAGCTTGTCCCTCTGCAAGGCAAGAGGCTCTCTGATATTGCTAAGCTTCGGAACAAGGATCCACTGGATGCGCTATTTGATTTTCTTATGGAAGATCCTAATGCCGGAGTTGCCGTCTTCGGCATGTCGCAGCCAGACGTAACTCTGGCGCTGCAACAACCGTGGGTCTCTATCGACAATGATTCGTCGGGAGCTTCACCGGAAGGAATTCTGGGGCAGGAGCACCCGCATCCGCGCGCGTACGGCACATTTCCGCGCATTTTGAGCAAGTATGTGCGCGAGGAAAAAGCTCTGACGCTGGAAGACACCATCCGTAAGTTTTCGGCGCTGGCGGCACAGCGGATGTGCCTTACCGATCGCGGCGTGCTCAAGTCTGGCATGTGGGCGGACATCGTGATCTTCGATCCCTCCACCGTGCATGATCGAGCCACGTTTGAAAATCCGAATCAGCTTTCAGAAGGGATGGACTATGTTCTGGTGAACGGAGTGCCGGTGGTTGACCAAGGTAAGATGACAGGCAAGCTTCCGGGGAAAGTGCTGCGGGGCCCAGGATATGCTCCGTAGGAAGTGCGCTGGCGGAAGGGATAGAGCTCAAAATGCAGGACAGCCTTCAGGGTTTCAGTTGCGCTTGCGTCTCGACCGCATTCACGGGAGCCACTAGCGGCTCCCCGAGCGTGCCCGTGATGTTGTACCCCGGAGATCCAGCGTGGACGAACTTGATCGCCAGCTCGCGGTCGAAGGAAACGGTCCCACGCACTTGATATGCCCCGCCGGGCGAATCCAGCTTGCCCTCGTTTATGTCGATTCCACCGTCGTGCAGGCGCATTCGCCCGAGAAATCGGTCCACCTGCAAAGGTCCAGTGCCGCTGCCCAGCGCTACATGCGGCAGTAGGCCGTCGCGAATATCGAATTGGAGCGCGCCCTCCGCGGAGTGCCAGAACTCAGAGGCATCCACTCCGGACCCATCAAGTTGATAGCTTCCAGAAGCTGTTCCCGCGATCCATCCGTCGCGCATGGCATCAGCCAGTTGGCCCATGGAAACACCGGTAAAAGTTCCATTCCCGATGTAGACCGTGGGCTTGAGAGTAAAATCCGCGTGCAATTCGCCGCGATGCTTGCCGCCCATGAATTCCCCTCGCAGGTCGGAAAGGAACAATTTCCCGCTATCCAGCTCGACGCCCGCGGCAACGCGAGTGGCCACCAGGTTACGAATTAGCAACCGATCCGCGTTTACTCTGCCCGATGCGCGAAGGCTTCCCAGGAATGACGGTTCAGCCCGTGGCGTTGAAGCCAGCAGCCGATACCAGGGCGGCTGGCTCGGACTGGGGTTTAACCAATGACTCAACTCGCCCATGGCGATCTCGTCTGTACCTAAATTGAAGCGAACCAGACAAGCTCCGAGCGCTCCGCAACGGCGTGGCAGAATCAGGGAACCGGTCCAATGCGAGCCCCCTCCCGCAGCGCTCAGTCTGTCGACCCGAATGGCGTCTCGCGAGAGCTGCAACTGGGCCGAGAAAATTTCGATCGGTCCATTCAATCCGCGCAGTTTGGCCCGCACGTTTTGCAACTGCGTTGTCCCCGTAATCTCCGGCGCGGAAAAGCCAGTTGGAGCGCCGGCTTCCCATCGCAACCACGACCCGGCGATTTGCAAATCCATATCAACGATGCCCTCGGCGGTGGTTCGTAGCGCCGGCAGGCCAAACAGGCGCGCCAACTTCAGTGTGTGCGAGACTTCGCCTTCGCCGGCAAGAAAAACATCGTAGCCCGACCTGTTAATCCAGCCCCGGACCGACAATGGAGCCGGCATCCCCAACGCCAATGGCAAAGGACCAAACTCGAAATGGGGTTGGCTCGGAACCGTTGCTGCGAGACTCGCATTGTGCGGAGTTTGGGTTTGCGTCTTGTTCGTGGTGTAGCTGCGCCGAAAGTCACGCGAAGTCAGCAGCAAGGGCACGCTGCCGGCATCGAGATTCGCTTCGCTGCTGGCGGAAGTCAAGTGAAGATTCGCAATTTCGCCTCGACCCTCGAACCGCGCCCCCTCGACTGAGAGGCCGTTTCCATTGACCGTAAAACTGCCGTCCACAATGCCGCTGGCGACCAGATCAACCGGCAAGTCTTTCTTCGCGCGGCGCGCGAGGTTAGCCGCGGAGTTCACTGGCACGCGCTTTGCGGCCAGGGTCAGATGATATCGGTGGCTTCCCGGAAGTCCCATATCGCCGCGCACCGTGATAGCCCCGGTGCCCACCGGCGCGCTGCACAGAATATCGTGCAAGCTGCGCTGCACCGAACTGTACTCGGCATCACAGTGCGCCGCCAGTACAAGTGGCTGGCCGCTGGAAATGTCATAGCGGCGGAAATCCTGAATCGAAGCGTCGCTGCTCACTTGTAACTGCGCTGGAGTGCCCTGCAAAGTTGCTTCGAGCCGGAGCATACCGCGCCAGCCCCGGTCGCTGCCGGTAAAGAATTTGCTTACTTGGCCGAGTTGAGGGCCGTTCCACTCGATGCTGCATTGCAGCGGCGTTTCGCGAAGGCTGCCTGCACGTTGCCATGTGCCGTTCACTCTCAACCATCCGGTATCGCTCAGATTCAAATCGGCGCGCAGCGGTTGCGCTCTCAGGCGCCCGCCCCAGGCATTTTCCGACTCCTGCCAGAGGGCGAAATCGGCGTTGGTCAGGGCGTAGGGTTTTTTCTCCTCTCCATTCTTGAAGTTGATTCGGCCCGTGCTGGCTTCAATGTAGGGAAACCCAGCGCGTGGCTCCGACTTGGATTTTGCAGTGGGCGCCAATGGAGTCCTCGACGCGCGCTCCAGCAGGGCTTCCAGGTTCCAGCGCCCATTCGCTCCACGCACCAGGTTCAGGCTGGGTTCGGTAAGGTTCAGCCGGGCAATCTCTAGCCTCCCGCGGACAAGCGAAGTAAGGCGCAGGACAGCGGTGACCTCCGGCGCGCGCAGCATAGGCTCAGCGCTGAAGGCTGGGTCGTCGTAGACCACAAGATTTTGAAGATCGAATCCCGGCTGAGGCAGCAGCCGAATATGAACCGTACCAATTTCCACCTGGCGAGCCAGGGCTCCGCCAATGGAACCGGCGAGTCTGGTTTTAAGGTGCGAAGCCCCCGGCCGGAGAAGAAACATCAGCAGCACGATCACCGCGGCTGCAGCAACAGAACGACGCCTGGAAATAAAAGATCTCACAACACCTTACCGAACTATCCGCAGTGTGCGCCGCCAGCGCGTTTCGTCGAAGAAGTGCACCACCACGTGCGCCAGAAAACCGAGGCGGTCGCCGAATGAAGTCCTTTGGTATTGGTCGCTGGGCGTTTCAAATGACCAATAAACGAACATCGGGCGTCCAATCACGTTTTCCTGGGGGATAAATCCCCAATAGCGGCTGTCCAAGCTTACGCCCCGGTGGTCGCCCATGCCAAAGTAATGCCCGGGAGGAACTACGAGCTCCTCCCCTTGCATATGCGATGGCAACTCGGCCTGCCAGACGTCGTAAAGGTTATCCGTGTCGGAAGGAGGCACCGCCGGGAAATTGTTCCGGTAGGGATCGTATCTGTCGGCGTCGCGAAGTACGTAGGGCTCGTCAAGTTTTTCGCCGTTTCGGTAAACCACACCGTCGCGTAGATGGATGCGGTCCCCGGGAACCCCAACAATCCGCTTCACGACATAGAGTCCCGACGTTTGTGGCGAGAGAAACACCACGATGTCCCCCCGCCTTATTTGGCGATAGGGCAGCAGTGGGCCGGTCCACGTCGTTTTTGGTGCGAACTGGACACGGTTCACGAAGACATGGTCTCCGATGAGCAGCGTGTTCTCCATTGAGCTGGAAGGTATCTCGAATGCCTGCACAACGAAGGTAATGATGAACAGGCCGGTCACCAACACTGCCGCCAGCGAGGACAGAAATTCAACTGTAGTCTCGCGAGGTTTCTCGTTTGGAACGCTATTTTTTGTTTTGTTTTCTTTCTTGGCCACTATGATCCGTTCTGCTTCTTGCGTTCAGTTCACCAGTCTTAGGGTCCGGTTCCATCGCGTGATCTGGAAGATGTGGGTCACGGCATGTCCGAAGTGGTAAATCTTATCACTCACCGATGAGGAGGACACTGCCAGGTCGTCCGTGCTACGCACTGACCAGTAGATCAGCAGCGGCCTTCCAATAATGTTCTCCTGCGGCACAAATCCCCACCAGCGGCTGTCGTAGCTGTCGTCCCGGTTATCGCCCATAACGAAATAATGACCCTGGGGAACGATGAGTTGTCCGTCCTCCACCAGCTTCCGCAGCTGCAACCACCACTTGGGCTCCAAGCCGGACGGAACATCCATGCGCGGAAAGTTGTCGCGGAACATATCATCAGCGGGCTTAGTGAAGCGGACATACGGCTCCGGCAAACGCGCTCCATTGACCCATACCTGCTTATTCACCAGTCGCAACCGGTCACCCGGCACACCGATTACCCGTTTGACGAAATGCTGCGCCGGGTTAACCGGATAGTGAAACACAATAATGTCGCCACGACGGATCTTCCGGTACGGCATGATGTGGTCCGCCGCGCCACCACCACCGTAAGTGAGCTTATTCACCAGCAGGTAATCGCCGGTGAGAAGCGTGTTTTCCATCGACTCGGAGGGAATCTGGAAAGCCTGCACAATAAACGTGATCACAAATACGGCGATCACCACTGTTCCCAGCAGCGACTGCAGGGAACCCACGAGGTCCGACTCCCCCGACCACGGCTTTTTCTCGCTCGGCAAATTCATCAACTTCACTTTTCAACCGCGCGCGATGCCCTTGCCGCCGGAGCGCCACCCGCCTTCGAGTGTGAAGCCAGGTACGTCAGCACTTGTCGGGCAGCGTCCTGTTCGGCGTTCTTTTTGGTCGAACCCTGCGCGCGACCTACAAACTCGGCCGGCCTTCGACCGTCTACTGCGTTGAGCCGGGCCTCGACGGTAAATATCTTGCTGTGCTCCGGTCCCGCTTCCTGTACCAAAACATAAGAAGGCTGAGGCATGCCCAACCCTTGCAGCGCTTCCTGCAAGGCGGACTTAAAGTCTGTAAGTGGTAGAGCGCCCCCCTCCCGTTCCATTCGTTCCAGTTCAGGAGCAACGATGTAGTGCACCACAAACTGACGTGCCGCTTCCAATCCGCCGTCCAGATACACGGCCGCCAGAATCGCCTCCAGAGCATCAACCAGCAGCGCAGTCTTGCCGCGGCCACCGCTCTTTTCCTCTCCCCGCCCCAAACGCAGGTAGTGGCCCAGTTCAAGCTGCTGAGCGACTTGAATCAGATGCCTTTCACTGACCAGGTGGGCGCGCAGCTTCGAGAGTTCGCCCTCGCGAAATTGCGGGAAACGTTGAAACAACTCTTCACTGGTGACCAAAGACAGCACAGCGTCGCCCAGAAACTCCAACTGCTCATTATCACTGACCTGATATTTGGCTTCTGCCGCCTGCTGCGCTTCCTGCTCGCGCGCCTGTGAACTGTGCGTGACCGCCTGCTCAATGACAGCTCGGCGCCGAAAGTGGTAGCCCAGCGCGGCTTCTAACGCTGTGATTTCCCGTTCCTTCATGCTTGGACCACCCGGAAGAGACAGCGAGAACTAATTCTTCGGCGGAGCTGAGCTTGGCGTCGGCTCGGTTCCGCTATTCAACTTGGTTAAGCGGTCTTTTTCGGCGCGAGCGGCGGCGCCTGCGTTGGTTCCTTCCTTGGTCAACTCAACCGCTTGGCTGGCGTACTTGAGGGCCTCGGGATATCTTTTCTGATTGTCCAATGCGATCGACAACCGCAGCACCGCAATCGGATCCACCTGTTGTGGGAACGCGTCAATAGACTTGCGCAGGTCTCCCTCTGCGTCCGGCCAAGCTTTGGCGTTGTACTCCAGAGTGCCCAAAATGGCGTATGCCTCCGAACGCAGGAAGCCTTTGTAAGCCTCGATTCTGTCCGGCGGCTGGCCGGCGGTGGGGATGTCTGTCTCCACCGTAGACAGAGCGCGTTGCGCATTTTTCTTCGCTTCGGCAAGGCGCTGGTCTTTATCGAGGTCGGTATCGCGCGTACGCTCGGCCAACACTTGCGCCACTCCCAGGAGCGCTTCTGGGTCGTCGGCGTCATAGTTCAGTACCTTCCGCGACATGTCCATCATCTTGTCGGCGTTGTTAGCTTGCTGGTAGCCGTGCATCGCCGACTTGTAAAGAACCGCGCGGAGTTCGCTATCGGCGAACTTGGCGGCGAAATCGTCCGCGGCCTTTTCCTGTGCCGCGGGGTCCGTGAGAGCCGCCGCGGCTTTGTAAGCATCGAATTCCGGCTGCGTCTTGGCCTGGGGCGGGCGCTTGCCCGTAGGCGCGGGCGCGGCCGCGGCCTGTCCGGCTGGCTGCCCGGCCTGCGTGTTCTGAGGCGCTGGAGGGTTGCTCTGGGCGAAGCTGCACGCCGCAAGACCCACGACTACTACAGTCGTCATCGCTGCTCGTTTCATGCGTTCTCCTTAGAATCACAAACCTTAGAATCACAAACCTTGGCGACTACTATTTCCAATTGTCGATTGTAAACGCGCCAGCCGGTGCCCTATCGCGGCTTCGCAGGCGGCTCATAGGGTTTCTGCATACCACGTTCTGCGGCCTCTTTAACTTCCGGCAGCGCCCCTCCGGCGTTCAAAGCGGCTCGATATTGATCGAGAGCTGCTTCGCGCTCTTCCCGAAGATCCAAAATTCTCCCCAGGTATACATGCGACCAGGCAATCACTTTAGGATCTGTCCCCGCCTGGATCGCTTTCTGAAAATTATCGCGGGCTCCGGCCATATCTTTGTTGGCGACCGCCGCTTCGGCCAGAATGAACAGAGCCCGGCCCTGATCGCCCACTTTCTTCTGCAGGGCCTGCTGGGCTAGTTCCTGTGCGCCCTTCGTATCGCCCGCAGTCAGACGCTTTTCTGCATTTACTAGTATTTGACGGTCTTCCAGGCGCGACAGTTGCAGCAACTCCTGAGTGGCCGCCGCGGCATACTTTAGCTCTGACGCTGTCTTTGCTTCCCTCTTCACGTCGATATTATCCAGAAATCCGGAGTATGCGCTGCGAATCCCCGCCGGATCTTTCTCGAATGCAACCAGCGTGTTGTAGAAATATCGCGTAAGGATGTACCCCTGGTGCACCGCATCGTCCACGGCCTGCGCCCGCATGGCCTCCGCTGTCTGCTTGGGCCCGGTGGTGCGGATTTCAATGGCCCGTACCAGGCATTCGGTCACCAGCAATGAGATGTCGCTCTTGAAGCTTTCTTCCAGTGGGGCGTTTTTTACCGACACCAGCAATGGATCGAGACGCTTCATGGAACTGAAATGCTTCTCTGCCAGCGGATCCAGCAAGTAATGAAGATAAGTGTGCCGGATCTGATCCATCTTCAGCGACGCCCCCGAAGAGGCGGGCGAGGGAAAAATTACCACATAATAGTCCGAGCCATAGTTCCTCGCATTGATCTCACTCGGAGCGCCCATGAAATCCAAATAAATGGTGAATGTGCGTCCCAGATATCCCGAGGAGGCCAATTTCAGATATATCTCGGTGTCAAAAACCATTTTGGCCAGCGGTTCGTGATACCGGTCGGTTAAAGCGGCATAGGCATTCTTATTCTGCTCCCAGACTGCATGCAGCCCCGCCTTGTCGTAAAAACGTTCCAGCACCGCAGCGAACCCCACAACGGACGCTGCATCCGGAGGGAGTTCGTCCTCTTTCGCCTTGGGCAGAAAATGCGGTGGTGCCTGCAGAGAGAGGGCCAGCGATACATACTGCGACAAGTTGCGCGCGCCATCTTGTCCCAGATGCGCCTGATAGTAACCACACAGCGTAGTAGCCGTCCCCTGCGCCTCTTCTGACGCCTGCAGATTTTTCTGTACTTGAGCCCGGATATTGCTCCGCATTGCGTCCGAGCCATTCAAATCCTGGTCATACCTGCACGTGTTGATGGCGGTGAGTACCGCGAAGAGAGTCTCGCTGGTATCCAGCGTAATCTGAGAGGTATTTTCCGCCGCACAAAACGGCCCCAGCAGTCCGATCATGGCCACGAGCAACGATCCTCGAAATGGCGGACGTCGAGATGACGACTGTCGAAATAACGAACCACCAAATGACGAACCTTTACACCGTAAACTCAGGAAAACCTCCCGCAGGATGGTTAGATGCAAGGCAGAGAACCTCTTAGTGTAAGGAGTTCCGCGAAGAGGGTCAAACGGCACGGGGGATAGCTATTGGAGCGGGAAAATCCGGACACCCCGGGCTCGCATGTCTACCCATCAGCTAGGGATTAGAGATTACGGACGTCTATGTGCAAAGGACCTCGGACCCGGGGCGGGAGGGCGAGGGACGCGGGCGGAGGGCGCCCGTGCTCGACTACTTCACTTTCTCCTACTCTGCCTTGGCTTCTTTCAGGACGGGAATGTCGGGGTCGGCATCTTTCCAGAGGGCGAAGAAATCCTGGTAGGCAGCTTTCGATTTGGCGGTGCCACCAGATACGGCATGCGCACGGGCAACTCCCCCATGGGCCAATGCGCCGGTTCGGCAGTTCCACACCACGCCCCGGTGATCAAGAATTTTTTGCAAGTCCGCGACGTCGGCATTGCCTTGATGTAAGACAAGCTACGTGTCGCCAGGAACAAACACGGGATACAGGTCACGAATTGAAAAGGCTGCCGATCTGATCGGCTATTCAGAACCTGAGTCGAAAGTATTGCCTTTCGGCGCGCTTCGGCGAACGGAGAATTTTCGGACTGCAGCGAGGGTAGATGTGGTTAGTGTTATCGGCTCAGAGGGCTGGATGGTTTGTGTTCTAGGCAACTTTCTCCATACTCGGTTCTTGGTCCACACATGCCTGCAACAAACGCCTCCAGCCGAGGCGACGCTCTAGCCACTGAGCGACCACAGTATTGCGCTCAACGTGAACACTCAGTTGCTCGGGCGTAAGCCGCCACCAGACACTCCCAGTGCTTCGAACGGATCCGCCCTCTGGATCAAGTGTTCGAACTTCAACATTTCCATCATCAATGCGGTATTCTTCCGCCGGAGAGCCGTCGCCAGATTCGAGGAGAAGCCGCATGCTTCGTAATACCATGGTCTTGACGCTCCCATTCCCGGCCAGGATATATGAATGACATCGAACGCGGCTTACTTGCAATACGGCAAAATTCCGATACTCGGCAGGGAAATCCCGTATCCCGGAACAGAAACAGGTATTCGAAACAAAGCCAGTTTGGCAGCAGCCGAGTGTTTGAAAGATCTTGCCCTTAAACAGCGAGCCCCGCTGTAGGTACTTTGATCGCCAAGGTTTTTACCCGGGCCAAAAGCATCATCTCGACGGAATTGAAACTACTGGTTTGGCGTGCTCGGCTCCCCCCGCCCAGGCCCGGGGTCCGAGGCCCTTTGCACATAGGACATGCGTCAATCTCTAATCCCTAGCTGATGGGTAGACACGCGAGCCCGTGGTGCCCGGATTTTCCCGCTCCAATAGCTATCCCCGCTAAACGGGCACGGGTTAGGAGACAGCAGGCCGCAAAAGTTCACCCCCTCTGCCGCCACAATCTGCCGGGTTTTGGGGTTGGGCCGGGGCCCGCCCGCGCGCTTGGAAGGATTGGAAGTGCGTGCGTAGGGGTGCGCGAGTATGTGTGCGCGGAGCGAGGCTATGCGTTCGGCTTCGAAGGAACTTTAGGAGTATCTCCTCACTACTCGTGGAGCACGATGTCGAGTAGCGAGCTGTGAATTTCTAGACCGCCGTTGTAATCAATGAGACCGAGCTGTCTGAACCGATTCATAAAGAAGTTAACTCGCGCTCGCGTGGTGCCGACCATTTCTGCCAAGGTTTCTTGGCTTATCTTGGGAATTACATTCTCCGATCGCCCTTCTTTGCCAAAGCGGGCCAACAGCAAAAGAGCCCGGGCCAACCGCTTCTCAGCGGAGTTGAACAGTTGATCCACCAGGTCTGCCTGAGTCTGGTTGTACCGTCCAACCATATATGAGACAAACAAGTCTGAAAATGCGTTCTGCCGGTGGAGCACGTCCAACATGGCCTTCTTTTCAATTTTTAGTACGCTGCACTGTGTAACTGCGGTGGCAGACGCAACGCGAAGGGGCTGATCAGAGGTAATACATCCCTCTCCGATGAAGTCTCCTTCGCCTAACAGCGTGATCGTAGCTTCCTTGCCTTGAGGGGATAAGACGGTAAGCTTGGCGCGGCCTTTTTGAATATAGAAAACGGCATCGCTAGGCTCTCCCTGGGCGAAGATCACTTGGTCCTTTGGGTATTGCATTATGGTTCTGCCCAACCCGGTTTGAGCGAGGAAATCCTTGGGATCGAATATCCGAGTCTTAAGATGCGACATACAAAATCTCCTCTAGAAATATGATACGCCGACAAGAAACGGATACCGAATCCCACGTTTGTTAGGAAATCTGGCTCTGTGCAGGAATCTGGATAACTCTTCGATTGACAAGGGTTTTCGCGTCTACGACAAGTTTCACATTCTGCGAGGCATGCCAGCCCAGCGGTGGACGAAGTACGGCGGGCAGAGTTCTTCCGTAAAGGAGGCGCAGCGCGGAGATCTGGTGCGGGGCAAGCGCTGGTTGCTTCTGAGCAGCTGGCTCAACCGCTCAACCTGGATCGCGGCAAGCGACGTCAGCTGAATGCGCTGTTTGCTCTGAACCGGCGCATCCTTAAAGCCTACCTCCTGAAGGAGAGTCTTTCGCAGTTGTGGAATTACACCTACGAAGGGGCCAGGTTGCGTTACCTGCAAAACTTGATCGACCAGTTGCGCTGGCAGCGACTGAAACCGATGGAGAAACTAGCCCGCATGTTGCTGGATCATCTGGAGGGCATCTTGAACTACTGCCGCACGAAGGTACCCATGGGAGTGATCGAAGCCGTCAACGGCAATCTCAAAGCTCTGCTCCGGCGCGGCCGCGGCTATCGAGACATGAACTATCTGCTCCTCAAGGCGCAGCGCTTGGCGGCGACCAAGACTGAATTCCTTGTTCTTCAGAAAGCCGCGTAGAGCGATAAACCTCTGATTGATCCCTGGTGATATAGTTAACTATAACACAATTCAAAGTCTGTACACTTTGGATCACCTTTGGGAGAATGCCGAAATTAGATCTGACTCACCTTTCGAGGAGAGCCGGACTCTACCTTCCACAGGCTGAGGACACGCGACTGCATCGCTCGATCGCCTTGAAGAAAGGATTCATGCGCTGGTTTGCCAGTTCACACGCCCTCGCTGCGGCGGCGATTCTGCTACCTGCGGCGCTGTTCGCAGCAGATGTAGACGCAAAGTTCCACAATGCTCCGGCTTCGGCGCAGGCGGCGAAGAACCCTTACGCAGGCCAGGAGGAGGCCGCGCAGGTCGGAAAGAAGCTATATGCGCGCAATTGCCTGTCGTGCCACGGGAAGATGGGAAAAGGCACCGGCAACGTGCCTTCGCTGGTGGACGGAAAGCTCGATTCGGTTACGCCGGGTGAAGTGTTCTGGTTCATTACGCGGGGCGACAAAGATAACGGCATGCCCGCCTGGGCGTCTTTGCCAGCAAAGCAGCGCTGGCAGATCGTTACCTATGTAGAGTCGATGGGAACGTCGCAGGCCGCGCAGGAGGCGAGCGCGCCGCCACCGCCCGACATGAACCCATCGAAGCTGAAGGCACCACCGCCTACGCCACCCTTCACCGATTTTCGTTACGAGAAGCCGGGAACGTTTCACAAGATTACGGTGAACGATTTACCGCAACCCTATGCGACCAAATCGGCGTACAACTCTCCGGACCTGGTGGCGCGGCCGGGAAACGTGTGGCCGGCGGCGCCGGTCGGATTCAAGGTGGAGTTGTATGGGGCTGGGCTCGACAATCCCCGGACCTTGCGCACGGCTCCGAACGGCGACATTTTTCTTGCGGAAACCGATCCCGGACGCATCCGGGTGTTCCGCGGGCTAACCGCCGGCGGCAAGCCCGAGCAGTCGGCGATCTTTGTCAGCGGCCTGAAACAGCCGTATGGTCTGGCTTTCTATCCTCCGGGTCCCGATCCGCAATGGCTATATGTGGGCAATGCCGCCGAAGTAGTTCGTTTCCCTTATCACAATGGCGATTTGAAGGCGAGCGGATCGCAGCAACACATCGCCGACCTGCCAGGTCGGGGCTGGTTCGGGCACAGCACGCGGGCGGTAGAGTTCTCGCGGGATGGCAAGCGAATGTTTGTCGCGGTGGGCTCGGCATCGAACGTGGACGATCCCGACACCACGCCGCGAGAGAAGGACCGGGCGGATATTCTGGCCTGCGATCCGGAGAATTGCGTGCTGAGCGTGTATGCCTACGGCATTCGCAACGCGGGAGGTGGGATTGCGGTGAATCCGCAGACGGGCGAGTTGTGGTGCTCGGTGAATGAGCGCGACGCCTTGGGGGACAACCTCGTCCCCGACTACATCACGCACGTGCAGGAAGGGGGATTCTATGGCTGGCCGTGGTGGTACATCGGCGCGCATCAGGATCCGCGGCATCGGGGCAAGCATCCGGAGTTGAAAGACAAAGTCATCGTGCCGGACGTGCTGCTGCAATCGCACAACGCGTCGCTGGAGTTTACTTTTTATGAAGGCCAGCAGTTCCCCACCGGGTACAAGGGAGACATTTTCGCCTCCGAGCACGGCTCCTGGAACAAAGCGGTGCGCGTGGGCTATGAGGTGATCCGAGTGCCGCTGCACCAGACCGGCCACGCCAGCGGGGAGTATGAAGACTTCCTCACCGGTTTCGTGCTGCCAGACGGCAACGTGTGGGGACGTCCGGTAGGCATAACCGTGGCTTCAGATGGATCGCTGCTGGTGAGCGACGACGGATCAAACTCGGTGTGGAGGGTTAGCTACACGGGGAAGTGACGGGAAACTTTCCCGGAAGCTATGGTTCGGATAATGGGGGGCTCCGCGTCCGGGTACTCGCCGCCTACAAGGTCTCCTCACCCTCTCAAAAGACGCTGACATTCCCGTTCTGAAGGAAGCCAAAAGCCGAGTGCGCCAAGCTGCTCAGCGCTGTCTTTGAGCTGTCCTCTGGGTTTCGGCGTGGAAGCTAGTCGTGAAGAACGACGTTCAGAAGTGAGCTGTGGACTTGCAGGCCGCTCTCGCCATAGTCAACGAAGCCTAACTTTCTGAACCTGTTCATGAAAAAACTGACCCGCGACCGGGTTGTGCCGATCATCTCTGCGAGGGTCTCCTGACTAATCTTGGGGATCACAACCTCGGGCAGGCCTTCCTTGCCAAAGTGCGCCAGCAACAGCAGCATCCGAGCTAGTCTCTTTTCGCTGGAATTGAAGAGCTGGTCAACTAAATCCTCTTCGTATCGGATGTTCCGCGCCAGTAGATACGCGACGAACAGATCTGAGAACGCATGTTCTCGGTGGAGCGCAAGCATCATTGCCTTCTTATCGATTTGCAGAAGTTCGCAGTCCGTTATTGCGGTTGCAGACCCCATGCGGAGAGTTTGGCCCGCAAGCGAACCTTCTCCGAAAAACTCTCCCGCGCTCAATATGCCCAGGGTTGCTTCCTTGCCAATCTTGGATACGACACTGAGCCTAATCTTGCCTTCCTGGATGTAGAAGACGGCGTCAGCCTCGTCTCCCTGTGTGAAGATTGTTTGTTTCTTGGGAAAAGCCACGACTTTCCTACCCTCGCCGATAGTGGCAAGGAATTTCCTTGGGTCGAAGTCGTACTTTTTCTTGGCCGGCACGGTTGGTGCTATCAATGGCTTCTCCTGGCGCAGAGCGACACCCTTAAACATTTTGTCAGAGCGGTGATCACCAAAGATGTTCACTTTTGCTCACAATTGTTACATCGGCGGCGGACCCATGAAAACCTCTGAAACCTCCGCAGCGCGAATGTGTCCGAAATGGAACAGCTTTCGAACTGTGGAAGACTGTAACCTGTCGCGGTGAAAACAAAGGACCTCACCCTCAAACAGATATTATCCGTACCTTGTCCTACTTGTGGTGCAACCAACGGTGGGGCTTGTGAACTGCACACGGGTACCCCGCGCACCGAGCCACACCGGGATCGGAAACTTTCCGCCGCCGAGGCCGTGGAAACCAAGCCGGGCAAACGATAACAGCCTGTGAAGTACGGGCTTTGATGGGCATTGCTCGCCCTCCAGGATGACCAGCAAGATTCTGTTCGCGGGATCGAATTCGGAGTAGTACGGCACGGGGTTTGACCGTGAATGCCTGGAGATCCGGTGCCCTCATCGTCAACCATCTTTTGCAGATAAGCTGGCTTTTATTTGGGTTGTCCCTGCCTGGCTGACGAATTTCAACTCATTGTCGTCAATGGACAGCGTGGACGGCGTTACCAGTAGCTTCTTCGGAAAGCGGAAGAGGATGCCCTTGATTTGCACGGCGCTTGGGCTGATTCTTTGCTTTGATTTGGTGAGAAGGAGGAAACTTCTGGCGCGTAGAGTGGTCTCGTCGAGCTTTGTGAAGGAGCTGATATCATGGCCCACAATCAACAGTTGGGAATCGTCGGAGGGTAGCGCTTTTCCGCCGTATGTGTCCGTAATCGGTTTGCCGCGTCAGAGCGCCGGACTAAATCTCTTACTCCCATGTCCGGCGGGTGGCAGAACCAGGCCTCTTCTTCGAGAATTGCCGGCGCACGATGCTCAGCAAAGCTTGGACCGCGGGATTGTCGAGGTTAGGCTTCAACCCGATGTCGATCGACGTCCAATGTCGAGAACGCACCTTCTTGTAGACGACTCCCGGCATTGCGAAATTTGCGACACAGGCTGGAGCCAAGGATATACCGGACCCGGCGGCCACCAGGCGCACTACGGTTGGCCACTGTGGAGCTTCCTGCACAACATTTGGCCGGAACCCTTCTGCTTCGCAACATGAGATAGTCCGATCGAAAGCAAGGGGCCCCATCCGCCGCGCGAAAAGTACAAAGGGCTCGTTTCGAAGATCTCGGGGACGAATTGTGGCACAGCCGGCAAGTTTGTGGCGAGCCGGGAGTACCGCAATGAATCGTTCTCGCAGGATCGTTTCAATCGACAGCCCATCCCGCGGTTCGCCGTCGCGAAGGAAACCCAGATCCAGTGTTCCATCCAGCAGAGAGGGCATTTGCTCAGCGGTGACCAGTTCTCGCAACCGCAATTCAACCCTCGGATACAGGCGGCGATAGCGTTCGATCGCTTTGGGCAGTGTGGTGAGCATAACCGAACCGCTGAATCCCACTGTCAGAACACCTTCCTGGCCGCTGCCCAACCGCCGTGCCATTGCCATGTCATCGTGTATCTTCGTGAGGGTATTCCGCGCACCCTCCCTGAAGTACTGACCAACCTTTGTCAGCCGGACACCGCGGGTTGTGCGATCGAACAGGGGATACCCCAGTATCCGTTCAAGGCTCCTGATCTGCTGGCTCAGCGGCGGTTGCGCCATCCCCAACTGCGCTGCCGCCTTGCTGAAATGCAAGGTTTCGGCGACGGCGAGAAAGTAACGTAAATGTCTTAACTCAATCTCTTGCTTCATATTCATTTCGTCTCAGTGTAGATAATTAAGATATTGGACATATTCTCACCACAGATTCTATCGTCGATGATCAAGGGAAGGGTTATGCACATGAATCTTGCTAAAGAACAACCCCCGCCGGTCGCCCAAATCGGCATCCGCCAGTTTCAGCCAGGGGATGCGGCTGCATTCCGCAGGCGCAATGAAGAATGGATCACCCGCTTCTTCCGCATAGAGCCAAAGGAGGAGCTCGTTCTTGCCGATCCGCAGGGAACCATTCTGGACATGGGTGGAAGGATTTTCTTCGCGACTGCCGGTGAACGATGCGTCGGCTGCTGCGCACTGATTCGTCTGAGGGACAAAGAATTTGAGGTGGCCAAGACGGCTGTCGAGCCGTCGTACCAAGGAGCGGGCATCGGTCGCAGGCTACTTCACGCAGCGATCGCTGAGGGGCGAAATGCGGGCGCACAAAGACTCTATCTGGAGACCAACCACGTGCTGACGCCCGCGATTCGGCTGTATGAATCCGTGGGATTCAAGCACCTCGATGCGAACCGCATAATCCCCTCCCCCTACGAGCGGGCCGATGTGTACATGGAGTTGATTTTGGTTTGAAAACGCCGGGCCGGGTGATTCGCGACCAGAATGCCATGTCCCGTGGCATCTTCACTTGACGTCACCTCGCCTTCTGATGGATCGAAGCTGCCATGAGCCCGTGCCGGAAAGGCTGCCCCGATGTTTGTCTCCGATGTTTTCCCGGAGCGGAAGCAACCGAATTACTAATCCCTGTTTGCCGCAACCCGGGAGCATCGCATGGCGGCGGATGGAACACTGAGTGTTACCACTTCTACAGACGTCGCGTTACCAGGCGAAAGGGCTCGTCACCGGATGGACACCCATTTAAATTCCACTCTGGCGGTTGATTGAGACGACGGCAGTCCTGTAGGGTTGTGTTGGAGCTGCGCCTTGGACATCTATCTCGTCGACGGCACATACGAGTTGTTCCGGCACTACTACGCGCTGCCGTCGATCCGGGATTCGGATGGACGGGAGGTAGCCGCCGTCCGAGGTGTCCTCGCTTCAGTGCTGGGCATGATCAAAGGCGGTGCTACGCACATCGCCGTTGCCACCGATCAAGTGATCGAATCTTTTCGCAACGACTTGTGGCCAGGCTACAAGACCAGCGAAGGCGTCGAACTCGACCTGCTGGCACAATTTCCACTGCTCGAAGACGTCCTTACGGCGGCTGGTATTGTCGTCTGGCCGATGGTTGAATTCGAGGCCGACGACGCGCTCGCGGCCGCGGCGGCCGCCGCCGCTCGAGACGAGCGTGTCAAACGCGTGATCATTTGCACCCCGGACAAGGATCTTGCCCAATGTGTGCGCGGCTCACGCGTCGTCCAACTGAATCGCCGGACGCGGGTCACGTTAGACGAAGCTGGTATCGTCCAGAAGTTCGGCGTCTCGCCGGCATCGATCCCCGACTATCTGGCGCTGGTGGGCGACGCAGCGGACGGTTATCCGGGCCTGAAAGGCTGGGGTGCGAAGTCTTCGGCTGCCGTCCTTGCCAAGTTTGTCCATCTTGAATCCATTCCTCTGGACTGCCGCGAATGGCGCGTGAACGCCGCCAACGCGAGTGCCCTCGCAGACACTTTTTGCCGCGAGCGGGACCGCGCCCTGCTGTTTCGCACGCTGGCCACGCTCCGAACCGACATCGCGCTCTTCCACGAGGTGGACGAGTTACGATGGAATGGCCCCACACCCGCCTTCGCCGAGCTCGCAGCTCGATTGGACGCAGCCGTTACCGAGCGCCGGCACTCCCGGGCCGTGGGATCCTGAACTCGGATCCATGGCGCGGCGATGCGCGGCGACGTTCCGCAACGCCCGCACAAGACCTCAAAGAGCGCTCCAAAGTGACGGGAGACACGAAATCATGACCTCACCCAGCCGAAAACATGCGGGCCCAGGGCCAGCGAGTGACCAGTCTACGGTCCCTGAGCCTACATTCGCCGAGCGGGCGCGTACCCTGACGCACTTGGGTCGCATAGGTAGCCTCTCGACTATCTCGCGGAAACAACCGGGGTTCCCGTTCGGATCAGTGATGCCCTACGGTTTGGACGAACGCGGGCGTCCCATCTTCCTTATCAGCACGATGGCCATGCATACGCGGAACTTGCAGGCAGACGCTCGTGCGAGCTTGCTCGTGACTGAGGAGGACGGTGGCGGTGATCCGCTTGGCGTATCCAGGGTCACGCTGCTGGGAAATGTTCTGCCCCTACCGGCGTTCGAGGTGGCCGAGGCTCGCAAGCTCTACTTGGCAAGTTATGCCGACAGCAAGTATTGGGTAGATTTTGAAGACTTTTCTTTTTATCGCATGGACGTGGTGGACATTTATTACGTGGGCGGCTTTGGAGTGATGGGCTGGGTACCTGCTTCCGAATACGACCGCAGTCAACCCGACCCTCTCGCTGACTCGATGACCGAAATCATTCAGCACATGAACACCGACCACAAGGATGCGCTCGTTCTGCTTGCCCGGGAATTTGCTCGCATTGAGTCACAGGAAGCGACCATGATCACAGTCGATCGCCTCGGGTTTCATGCGCGCTTGAAGACCCAGGAGGGCATGCGTGGTGCCCGTGTTGCATTTCTGCGAGAGGTAAGCAATCCGGCAGAAGCCCGAATGGTCTTGGTCGAGATGGTGCAACAGGCGCGCTCGGGCGCCAAGTGAATAATTGCTACGAGTAGCGCTTCTTAACGGCCACTTGACTCTAGTGACTTGAGACTTGCAGGGTTGTGGTCACTAGTTCGCTGGTGAAGTCGCGGGGGACGCGTGCCACTGAGAAGCTGAGTACGGTGGTCAGGTACGACGCCAGCGAATCAAGAGCGGTTGTCCTAGCTTTTGCAAAGCTAAAAACAACAGCGTTGCACATGCGAACCTATAGCGGCGACCAACATTGAACGCCGTGTTCCTGAAGGGAGATTATGGTGCAGGATAGCGTGCGGCAATCGGAGTCGGGGTGATGAACTTCAACTGGTCCAGTTCGCTCAATACGTTTTTCCAATCATCCTCGTCCTTCCTCATCTCGATGGGTGCTGAGAGGTCAGAATAAAAGTCGAGAATGTTGGCACGCAGCTCCGGCGAAATCCGATCAAACTTGCGCTCTGACAATTGACCTAACCACTTCGCATAAGCATTGTCCGCGAGCGAGTATTCCGCTGCCTTGGTCGGTTGGCCACTATCAAGATCACAGTTGGGCAGCACAAGTGTGTCAGTGCCCACATCCTCGAGGAGGCGCCGGTATTGATCGACGGTCGTATTGATACTGTTGATGTACAGATCTTCTGTTTGCCGAGTTGGGTTGCTGAAGGCTAACCCTTTGAAAGGGCCTATCCTCGGCATGTAGCGTAACAGGGTTGACAAGATGCGGGTGCCCACGCCCGGCTTCACGTAGTCCTTACCCCATTCCTTTTCATAATTGGAGCGCGAGAGACGATACAAAAACCTCCGTTTCGCGAAATTTGGTGTTTCTCGCATCAGATCTTTCTTATGAGTCTGCAGCGCGACTTGAGTCATTTGCGGAATCAGCCGGCTGACCGCGAAACGATACGAACCCACGGCCAGATCCTCGTGGGTAAGCACATCTTTCAACTCCACTCCGTACACCACGGGGAAAACTCGCTCCAGCAAGGATTTGGACACCTGGAATCCGATGAAATCGTGGTACTGCTCCGACGCATAACGATTCTTCGCGACCTGCACCGTGTCGAACCCGAACTCTATTTTTAGATGCGCCGTCTTGTCCTGGGCGTAGCGGACTGACTTGCCAAACTTCGCTCGCAGCTTGGGATACTCGATGGCAACGGCCTGGTTGACCGCGGGGTGGCCGGCGATATCCGCCACATAGTGCGAAAATGCGCCCAGCGCAAAGGCGTATTCGTTGACATCTTGGCTCTGCAGCAACAACTCGCGAACGAAGTCTCCGCTGCGGACGTAATGCACGAGGTTGCTGAATTCTTTATTGCCGAACGGGTAATAGCCGAGATCCTGGATCACCGCGCCGCCGTACGCATAGGCATGGGCTTCCCTGATCTGGTCTTCCGACAGGCCCGGATATCGCGCGAGCAGGAGAGGCTGGATCTTGTCAGTCCACAGCAAATCCACGATTTCCTCGTGGGTGAGAACGGAGTACGCGGACAGAGCGCCGCTGCACGCGAGAACGACGAGAACAAGCGCGGCAGCAGGGGCGGAAAGCAGTCGCAAGCCGATCATGAGGATGCGCGATGCTGAGCCGGATGGCACGGTTCAGATGCGCCCCAGAAGCAGGAGAATCACAATAACGAAAAGGACCACTCCCACTCCTCCGGTGGGGTAATAACCCCAGTCACGACTATGCGACCATCGGGGCAGCGCCCCTAGAAGTGCCAAAACTAAGATCACGATCAATATGGTTCCAAGCACGTATTTGCTCCTTGCGTTCAGGTGCAGACCGGAAGATCAAATGCCAGTCTCAAATGGCGTTGTTGATGGTTGAGAACGGCGTGGAACCCGAACAAGACGGGTCCCCGCCGAGTATGAGTTCCTAGCGCAAGCTTCCTGTCGTCTCATTAACCGGACTGCCGATGGCTTCACCGGATACGAGAAGTTCGACTCTACGGTTCTGCTGCCGACCGGCGGAGTTATCGTTGGAGGCGACCGGCAAAGTGTTACCGAAGCCCCGGGACGAAACCGAATTCGTCGATACCCCTTCTCGCACCAGGTAGTCGCGCACGGATCCAGCACGATTCTCCGACAATGTTTGATTCATGGCATCGCCGCCCACATTGTCCGTGTAGCCGCCGACTTCAATGTTGAGCCCAGGATAAGCGAGCAAAATACCGGCTACTTTCGCCAGCTTCTCCCGTGCACCCGGCTTCAACGAAGACTTTCCGGTGTCAAACAAAACGTCGGACATGCTGACAATCAGGCCGCGTGCGCTGTCGCGAGTCTGAAGAATTTTGTTCAGCTGGTCGGACAATTTCGTGCGCATGGCTGCTTTCTCTGTTTCCGCTTGTTGCGCTCTCAACTGCGCCTGCTGTGCCGCTAAGCGGGACTGGTCCGCATCAGCCTGGGTTGCGGAGAGCGCAGCTGCTGCTGAGGCCTGACTGTCTGCCATATCTGATTTGGCCTTCGCCGTCGCGGCCTGTGCATCAGCGGCGTCGGTCCGGGCTCTTGTTGCATCAGACTCCGCCTGAGCCCTTGCGGCTTGGGCATTTATTGCATCAGACTCGGCCTGAGCTGTTGCGGCTTGAGCTTTCGCCGCGTCGGACTGGGCTTGCTGCTTCTGCCGAGTCGCATCATCAGCCTGCTCTTGCGCCTTGGCCTGCGCATCCGATGAATCCTGGCGTTCGTTTGCCAAGCGCACTTCGTCCATTTTCTTGACCGCGACCGCGCGTGCATCTTCAGCAGTCTGGACTGCTTCTCGGGAGACTGCGATCAGAGGCTTTTTATCGATATGTTTCCTCGTCGCATATTCATCGGCACGGTTCATCAATTCGACGGCGTGCTGATAGCTCTCACCGGCATACTGCTCGGATCCCTCGGATTGAGCGATGCGCAGTGCATTACGCGCCTCGAAGAATTCCAATGGCAACTTGGCATTCAGAACCACCGGGTCGAACTTGTAGCCGGTGGGAATGTAGCCGCCCCGCTCCATCAGTTCGTACCTTGCATTTACTGCCTCGGTAGTTCCCTTAGTGTCTTCGCGGACCACATTCTCCAGCACAACCACGTTGCTGGGCTGCCGCACCGCATAGTAGGGTTCCGCGGTAACGATCAGCGCGAAAGCCTGAAGATCTGTGGTTACATGCAGTTTGCTGCGATGGTTGCCGCCCAGTAACACTTCACCCAAATTCACTGCCCGGCCCTCGGGCGAAATTGCCCACAAAATGTAGGTCAGGTACTCATTGCCAAACGTAGTTGGTTTTTCCAGGTTGCCAAACTCGGCTTCGATCTCAATGGCTCCCCTCTTGCTGTTGACCTGGGCTACCACATTGGCGAGAGTCATCAGGTTTGTGCCTGCGAAATCCAGCTTTGTGGCTCCGCTACGGTGGCGATAATTGACTGCCTGCACGCTGCGGCTGATCACGTTGACCCGAAATGTAGGCGTCGGGCTCATGGGCTCGACGGTCAGGCTTGTTTGAGAAGTAGTTTGAGCCAATGCGCTCAAACTGAGAGCGATTCCGGCGACTAATAGCAGCGTATTCTTCAAAGTGTCTCCTTGAGGCAGATGTCTGCCGTATTGCGTTGTATCCGAATCTTGCGTTAAAGCGTTCCGCCCTTCTAGACCGGTTTCCTTTACGACATCGCTTACGTTCCGACGTGGATCCGGGAAAGGGAGTGGAACAATCCAAAAACGTTCAGCAGCCACAGAACTACGGCAATGACCACAACACCGTTCAAAATCGACTTGATGGATCCCTGCATGGGAATGAAGCGATTCACCAGCCACAAAAGAACACCCACCACGATGAGAACTTCCAGGAGTTGAATTAGAGGCATGACCTTTGACCTTCCTTCTTTCGCGAGCGAACGCCTCTCATCCGCCTGGAGGTGTTGCCCTGATTTCAATATTTGCCAAACCTTTTAGGGTCGAATCGTGTTCCGCCGTGAAGTTTCGCGGCATACACACGGATGAAGAATGCCGATCGGCTGGATGTGGTCGCTTCGCCGTGACTTGATCAAGAACCGGCCTGCAGCGATCTAAGAATGAGAGCTACGAATCAGCGTTCGGTGCTCCCTCGACACACTCAGGAGACTAAACAATGACAGGTGCTGGCCTTCGCGTCTGAGCAAGATAGCTCATATGGGGAGACTAAGATTGCGGGCCTCGGACGCGATCACACTACCGAGACGTCGGCGCGTTTGGCGGCTGGCCGGCGACACACAAAGCCATGGTCAGCATCATTTGACCTTAGAGAGAGCGTCACGGCCCACGAACACTCCAGCTCTTGTGCACAAGCCAAGCAGACCTGGCACGTCCTTGACCGTGAATGGGCGGCTCAGTTGGCCGTGATGGCATGCGAAGGCAAACCGGAACATCCCAAGAAGCGGTTTCATCAATCCTGCGCTCGCTGCCGGCGCTCGCAACTCCCATTGGCATCCAGCCAATTTAGCAAGGAGCGCACACTAGCCCGAGCCAGAGCAATTGAGCAATCCGCAGCTCCGTAGTAAAGATTGATCGTGTCGCCATCGGGAGCCATGGTATAGCCGCATGGGAACACAACATCGGCGACATCGCCGAGGCGCTCGTACTCGGTCTCCGGCCCAAAGATCCAGGAATCTCCTCGCAGCAGGCATTTCTCCGGATTCGCAATGTCAAAAAGAGCCAGGCCCAATCGGTACAGACAGCCCGAAGGCGTGTGCCGCACTCCGTGGTAGAACACGAGCCATCCTCTGGAAGTCTCGATTGGCGGCGGCGATAAACCGATTTTGTTGGCATCCCACCAAGCGCCGCGGCGCGCTTCTAACATAAGCCGGTGTCTGCCCCAATGGCGCAAATCAGGAGAGTAGGAAATCCACATGTGCGCTCCGAGGGTCGTCATGGGCCGATGAATCAGCGCCCAGTGTCCGTTAATTCTCCGGGGCAGAAGGGCTGTGTCTTTGTCGTCTGGTGGCATAATCACGCCGTAACGCTCAAAGGTTCGGAAGTCTTTAGTCAGAGCCAGCGACACTCCGGGGCCACCCCGCGAATAGGAGGTGTAAGTGACGACGTATTGCTGCAACTCGGGCACAAACGTAATGCGAGGATCCTCGATGCCCCAAATTTCCTCGGGATAATCGTTCGGGCTGGGCATCAATGTCGGTTCGCTATCGATTTGCCACCCATCTTCACCGTTGCGAGAGCGCGCGGCGCAAAGATGCGACAAACCGCGGCGATCCTCCACGCGGCAAAGCAGTAGAGTGGAACCATCCGCCAGCAGCGTCGCCCCCGCATTGAACACACTATTGATAGAGTACGGCCAATCCTTACCGGTTAAGATGGGGTTGGCAGGATGCCGAAGAAGCAGTGGCTCGTAGCGGGTTGTGGTAGCAATGCTCATGGGTATCT
>WNGK01002451.1_pt1 | contig 39166 bp, 46 predicted proteins | sample 5400601 | NCBI WGS metagenome assembly WNGK01 (sample SAMN13153376, study PRJNA577476) | soil metagenome | isolation source: 60 cm soil or saprolite under Garry oak tree replicate 1 | place: USA:California | collected 2016-06-15 | reverse complement strand
CACCCATTAATAAACGATAGTGGCACTTCCAGCGGCGGGCGGGCCAGGGAGCCAGTTTGATGAGGGTGTAGGTTGCGGCGCGCGTTTCTAATGCTTCACGCAGCGTGACTTCGTCGGTGCTGGTAATGCCGTGCTGGGCGAGTTGGTGTTGCAGTGTCTCGGGTATCATGGGTGTGCATGTCTTCCCGACTTTTCCCATAAATATTTCCCGGTACATCGGGATACCACACTCATCTTCATGGGAAACCTCCTCTGTTATGCTTCAGGCAGATGTTTGAGTTGTATACGAAACGATTTAAAAACGGCGCTTACTCTATACTGCTTGTGTTGGCAGTACCAATGCCTATTATTACACAACGATTTCGTCCGGGTAAACCCCGAAGAGAGGAAACAAATCATGTCTGTACCAACATATGCACAACCACAACAGCAGCCAAGGGAATCTCGCCGGAAGTTCTGGATTCTCGCCGGTGGATTGACGGTAGTCGGCCTAGTTGTTTTCACTGTGCTTGTGGGATTAGGAGTTATTCAGAAGAGAAAGAGACTTCTTTCTCTTCTGAATGCAGCGAGGTATGAAAGGCCGACTCTGCCGGCTTTTTGATATAGACATCGATGGTTGGATCGAACAGGCGCCGGTCTAGCGGGCCAGGGACGTACGCGAAGACATGGTTTTTCGGGTTGTTGAGGCGTACTGTTCGTCCACCGGAGCCGATGGCATATTTTCCCTCATTGATAGCGGATGAGACGTTCCTATGGCCATGAAACCAGTAGAGAACGCTTTCTTGCAGCCCCAGGTTTGCCAATGTTTGATCCATAGCCTCTTGCTGCACGCTTTTTTCATCCAGGGAGGTCAGCTGCATGGTCGCATCTCGAGAGCGGTTTTTGTCTTCTATCTCCTCTTTTGATAAAGCTCTACCAGGAAGGTAGTGGCTGACCACGAAATTGCTGCCTTGAGCAAAGACGGGCAAGGCTCTGTCAAACTGGCCCCAGAGATCTAAAAAGGCTGGTCCCCACCCTTTGCCTCGCTTGAGAATCCAGTTTCGGGTGATAATGGATTCTCCTTCGTTCGCTGTTATCACCGGGCGGCCATGCTCGAATACCAGGTCTCCATGCTCAAATTTCAACCCAACAAATTTTCGAAAGTCCTTTGCGAGTTCTCCGGTGATGTCGTCGTGATTGCCGCGCAAACAATGGAAGTGCGCGCTATACTGCATTTTGAGATACATGACCAGCGTTGCCGCTCCCAACGAGCGGATCATTTCTTTCCGCAACAGTTCGGGTGTCCAGTCTCCGTCCTCATTGATGACCCAATCGCTGCGTTCTTCCGAATGCACAATATCGCCGACGCACACGATGTTGATCAATCCTGCGCGCAGCAAATCAAAGAGTTGCCGCCTTGCGTAGGGGCCGTGCTCCAGTCGATGGCATAGGATATCGATGAGCATGCTCCTCCGGCTATGGAGGTCGGGGATAATGATGGTTGGCAGGTCTTGCAGTTGGATGAAACCTGTTTCTTGTTGCAATACAGCCAGAACGCGGGTGAGCGCGGTTCTATAGGTTTTCGGCTGCTCCAGTTTCTCTTTGCTGGCAAATCGACGCAGGCGTGCAAGCGATACCGCCGGGTTCGGGGTCAGTTCTCCTCCAGTTCTAGCGTGAAGAGCTTCCATGGCATTGCCTCCTCTTTTGTAGACGCTTCAGGCAGGATATGGTCATTATTTCAGTGCGAGCGCGGAACGCATCTCGGCCCGGATTGCTGCGGGGCTGAGGGTTTCCCAGTCGGTGCGGTGCAGACGGCGCGGCATGATGGCGAATGGGCCTGTCCAATGCCTGGCGTGTTCTTCGACCCAGTCCAGCATTTCAAAGGCTTTTGCGCGTGATTCTTCGACGATGGGGTAGCGCAGCGCGGCGCGATCGAAGACCTCCTGGTCTTTGGTGTAGACGCTGCCGTCTTCGCGGATGACGACATCGATGTACAGGTCGGTGTAGATGAGTTCGCGTGATGTGCTGGTGTAGTCGGGTGTGGGCAGGACGATATCACAGTAGACGTCGGAGAAGCTCCCGTCGGGGTGATAGGCGATATGTACAGCCTTCCCAAAAGTACACCTGCTTCGACTACACCCCCATGATCGAGGTGCTGCAGCGCATCTTAGAACGCAGGGCCGCATGATATGTATCCCCCCTCTCTCGCCGTTACGGCGGATCCGCTTCCCCTCCTTTTTGAGAAAGAGGTCACCATGAAACAGTTTCGCTCCATTGAAAAGCTCGACACGGCCATCCTGTACGCCCTGGAACTGGCGGCGAGCGTATCGGTCTTGCTGCTGGCCTTTGGCCTGATCGCAAGTATGGCCAATGTCCTCACCAAAGGTTCGGTGCTGACCGGTAATCCCATTATGCAACGTATCTGGGCCTGGACGCAATGCGTCGCCATCGATGCCAGCGTGGCGGGCACGATCATTCGGACATTTCGCTACCGTGCCTTGGGAGAGAAAGTGAAGACCTGGCTTTACGGCCTGTTGTCGGCGCTACTGCTGTTCACTGCGGCCATCGTGAGCAACATCGAGAGCGTACAGCAGACGCTCAACCTGACGCTCGACGCTGCCTACCTGCATGTGTTCGTGCCGGTGGAGGCGCTGATCTGGATTCGCTCAATTGCGATTGTGCTCTTGATCGTTGCGCACGCCCTACGCCACGTGCAACTGGAGCGAACGAACTCCCCGGATTCAACGGTAACGCAACCGGCGTCGGGCCTGATACTGACCCCCGAACTCATCGAGACGTTACGCGTGCTGCTGGTGCAAACGACCGTCTCTGAGGAAACCCCGAACGCGCCGACACTTCCATCGCCCGGAGGCGAACAGAGGCCGAATGGCTCTCAAGAAGCGGAAGAAAGGGGCGAGGGCGAACAGGGAGCGAACAACTACGAACGGGTCAGATTGTACATAGCGACGTATCCGACGGCAAAGGTGCGGGATGTAGCCGAGGCGCTCTCGATCAGTGTCAGCACAGCGAACAAATGGATGAACAGGATGAAAGGGAAGGGCGAACAGGATGAACAGAAGCGAATGTAGGAAAGGTGCATTATTAGAGGGAGTCGGGTTTTCCCCTGGAAATAGCCCGAAGGGCTGCACCCGCTTCGTCCGATCCCAGTTCTTCGAAATCGGTTCGCGGCAACCGGCGCGGGATCAGTTTGAATGGCCCCGTCCAGTGCTTTGCCTGGTCCTCCAGCCAATCCAGGACTTCAAACGCCTGCCTGCGCGATTGTTCGATGATGGGGAAGCGCCGCGCCGCACGGTCAAAGACCTCGTGGTCTTTGGTGTACACGCTGTAGTCTTCTCGCACCACAACATCTATATAGAGGTCGGTGTAGATCATCTCTTCCGCCGTGTTTGTATAGCTGGAGTTTGGCAAGACTACATCGCAATAGCCGCTGAGAAGGCTTCCCGTCTGGTTATCATAACCGACATGAATGGTGAACCAGGCATCGCGCCAGAAATAGCTCATCTGGTGCTTTTCCGAAATCCAGCTGCCTGGTCTCCAGCGCATTTCCGTACCGGCAGGGGTCCAGATGACAAAGTACTCGTCGCTGGCCGGGACGTGGTAGCCATGCCAGCCGGCCCACTGGCTGCCGTCTACCAGCATTTTCCGAATGTCGGTCTCAAGTAACAAGCCTATAAATTCCTCTCTGTATGCAGTTCGTCTGATTAAGAATTATAACCGAAGAGTGCGGATATGCACAAGCACAGGACGTTTCCCCTAAGTACACTAAAGGCCTGGGGGAGAAAAAAATTGCGGCAAAAAGATAGGGAAATTCTCTTACATGTGCCGGGGCGATCTCGCTACGATAGCAATAAAGCGAGGATGAGTACGCGTGCCCAGATGAGACAAGCACCCCCTCAACATATGGCTCAACATATAGCTCAAGCTGTAGGAGATTGGCTTTACAGGTCTCGTCTTTACGAAACGCCTCTACACCTCGCTTCACAGCCCATTTTATTGCGGTGACTTATCTCTATATTCTTGTAGTGTATTTACAACAACAAATGGAGGTGTGAGATGGTCTCACCTGGACAACCGAGCCAATCATCATCTACGCAAGGAGAGCCTGCACCGAATCGGCATGCGCATCCACCGCGGCAACAGGACTCTGCACAAACACTGCCAGGGTCGCCATCGGATTTATTCGCCTCAGAGGAGGGACGGGATATACTCTGTAACGAGTGGATAAGTCGATGTCTTTCTGAAGGGAAGATCGATTCTGAAAAGCTCTATGAGCCTCATGAACGGTCGGCGCTTCTAGGAGATTGGCTCCGGACACTCATCTCACATGGACAACTGGATCCACGCAGACGACTCCCGTCTTACGCCTCACTTGGAGGTCCGCCCTTCAGCTTGCGGGAGCAGGAGGTCGCACGAGTCATCGCTCAACTCCGCAGCGAAGGGCTGCTCCCGCCGCGCAAGGGCCGCATCGACAAAGACCAGCCGCAGTGGACCGACCGCGACAATTACTGTATGCGCTGGATCGGGCATATGCGGGCCATACGCTACGATCAGGCGCAACGGCTGCTTGCGCGCCTCTCAAAGTACGAGACGAGCGACCATCACATGCTCTCCATCTCCCGCACCTCGCAGATCATCCAGCGCTGGGTGCAGGCCAGATATGCTGTATACAGGCGCGTCTATGCGAAACAGCCCGGCTGGATCTACCTGACAAGGCAAGGCTTATACCATGCCGGGTTGCATTACCGGGCGGAGCCACCGAAAGATCGAGTGCTGGAGCACATCTATTACGTCAATGAGGTAAGGCTGATGCTAGAAGAGCAGACCCCCTCGCAGCAATGGATCAGCGAACGCGCGATCCAGGCTGCACAGGAGATGCGACAGAAAGGGCAGCGCCTGCAACACATCCCGGATGGCATCCTGGTGATCGGGGAAAAGCGCATCGATATCGAGGTACAACTATCCCGTCCTTCACAGCAAGAGGTGGTGCTTGTCATGCGAGGCGATCCCTGGCGGGGCGCAAACGCATTGCGCTACTATGTGAGCAGAGAAGCATGGGCGGCGGTCCAGAGGGCGTACAGCGAGGTGAAGACGACGGCCAGGCCGCAGATTGAGATTATCGAACTGGCGAAGTGCTTGATGTCCTCGACAAAGGGGGAAAGCCAATGAGCGAACACGAAAATCCTATCGAAGTTACTTCCGATGATGACGCAGATGGGGAGCGACAGGCTGTGGCACAACCTCCTACAGGAGGACTGCCGTTGATCCTGTATGACCTGGCCACGCTTGTTGGCGCAGTCTACCAGCAGCGGATTACTACGACGAGGCAAGAAAGGGTGGCAAAACGCATTGCCGACCTGCTGCGCCCGCGACTTCACGGATTGCCTCGCTTTGATGAGCAGCAAGTGGACACCTATATCGATATGCTCTGCGGGATGGCTAGAAGACTTGAGTTAATCAACATCGTTTCCCCGTTTTACGAGGGCGAAGACAAACCCTACTACCGGCCTTCAGTAGAAGCGGGGTTGGAAAAATGGGCTCGATTGAATGCATACGAGCAGGCACGAGCATTTCTCGTTAAATGGAAGAGGAGCAGGGAATGGCATGATATCTGGAGTGCTGATATCCGGCAATGGGATGCCTCAGACTGGGATCCTCTGGCCGCGCGCCGCCTGCTCCTCGACCTACTGAGCGCGGGCATGTACGAACCTGAGCGATGGTACCTCGTCTCCCCTCTGTTTGATGCGGCCTGGCTTAGGGGTCCCTTTATTCTGCGTCCGACAAGGCAGAAGGAGAGAAAGCGCACGCAGGACTTCCCGTATGCCTTGCGCAATGCCTGGAATCGCTGTGACAGACTGGTCTATCTGGGAATCCTTTCTTCGACACTTTCGGAACTGGGAATAGTCTCTCTTGCCTCGCATCCAGCAGATTCCATTACTGGCTCCCCTTACGAACCAACCAGGTTTAAGCTCTCGAGCTTCGGAGCGCAAGTATTATTCAAACAACCGCCACCTTCTACCGAGCGCTCAAACCGTATGCTCGTAGTGCAACCCTCATTTGAAGTGATAGTTCTACAGTTTCACCCGCCAGGCCTCTACCGATTATTACCATTTGCCGAGGTAAAACTGGTAGAACAGGCCAGCCGTCTCACTTTAACGCGAAATTCTGTCCTGCGTGGATTGGAGGCTGATATGAGTATTGATGATATGATTACCATCTTGAATGCGTCCAGTAAAAAGGCCGTACCACAAAACGTAATTCGTACTATGCAAGATTGGGCAAAAGCCTACAGAGGAGCAGAAACGGCAGAAATCCTTCAAATCAAAGTATCTAGCGAGGCGGTAGCCGACGAGTTATGTTCATCACCCCGATGGCGGGAATACGGTCTCGAGAAAATCGCTCCGAACAGATTACTGGCGCATACGGTATACGACCCCTTGGAATTTCGCAGACGGCTAAAGCAAGCCGGAATCGTTATACATGATTAACCTTACTCGACGTCCGTAGAATAAGGTACCAGGTTGATCTGGTTTCGTGGGTTTCCTGCATCTTCCATTTCTGCACGCTTTGAATATAATTTTGACAGGAAGGGATCTAAGAGTATGGAGGGTCTTGTCGGTCAACAATTTGGGAATTATCGACTTGTTCGCCTTTTAGGCCGGGGAGGGTTTGCCGAGGTCTACCTGGGCGAGCAAATATATCTGAGGAGTCAGGCTGCCATCAAGGTGCTTACAGCGCCACTGGCCCCTGAAGGGGCCTACGGGTTTCTGAACGAGGCGCGAACGTTAGTTAGACTCGCGCACCCGCATATCATTCGTCTTCTGGATTACGGCATTAAGGAGCATACGCCATTTCTGGTGATGGATTACGCGCCTGGCGGAACGCTGCGCGAACGGCATCCACGCGGACAGCAACTCCCACTCTCGACCGTCGTGGAGTACGTGAAGCAGGTAGCCGATGCTTTACAATACGCGCACAACGAACGCCTGATCCACCGAGACGTGAAACCGGCCAACCTGCTGCTCAACCGGCATAGCGAGATCCTCCTGAGCGACTTCGGGATCGCCGTGCTCGCGCACAGTTCGCGTTCACAGAGGACAGAGGAGATTGTGGGAACGATATCGTACATGGCCCCGGAGCAGCTTCAGGGGAAGCCCTGTAAGGCCTCCGACCAGTACGCGCTCGGCGTGATCGCCTACGAGTGGCTTACCGGGAACCGTCCCTTTTCTGGCTCGTTCGCCGAGATCGCGGCCAAACACTGCCTGACCGAGCCTCCATCGTTGAAAGCAGCGCGCTCCGGCATCCCCGACGCGGTCGAAGCAGTGGTCTTGCGCGCACTAGCCAAGCGTCCAGAGCAGCGTTTCGCCAGGATGCAAGCGTTTGCGGCTGCTTTTGAGCGAGCTGCGACACTGACGAAGACCGCATCGCTCGCTCTTTCAGGCCATCGGCCTGCTGCTGGCGGGCAGTGGAGACTGGAAGACGATTTCGAGGGGTTGTCCACCTGGTGAGTGTCTCTGTTGAAAGTGACACGTGATTGCCCGATCTGCTGCCACAGCGCAGCTCGTGTTCGCTTGACGGCTAGAAAAGACTGAAAATCACAGAACACTTCACAAGAGAGGGTTAAGTACAACAATTTGGGGATAAACAGTCAAAAACATCAACCTACATAATCTGGAAGGTTTCGAAAACCGAATTTAAAGAATCTGGCGTTTTTCTGCCACAAAACGTTTCCTCCTATCTCACAGCTGAACCGATCAGCTTACCCAGGCCAAAGGTGATACCCGCTGCCACGAGACCGAGGAGGACCTGGCGCCCGCCCGCTTTCCAGAGGGGAGAGCCCGCAGTCAGGCTCACGCCTGCGCCAATGCCGAACAGGCCGAGCACGCTGAGCGCCAGGCTGATGCCTACCGCGACGAGTCCATTGGTAAAGATGAACGGGAACACCGGGATGATGGCCCCGAGGGCGAACAGGAAATACGAGGTGATCGCGGCTCCCCAGGCTGAACCGCCGAGATCCTCCGGGCCGAGGCCGAGCTCTTCTCGTGCCAGCGTATCGAGCGCTGTCGTGCCCTGTTGCATCAGATTGGCCGCCAGTTCCCTGGCCGTGCGCTCGTCGATGCCCTTCGATTGATAGATCAGGGCTAACTCTTCCCGTTCCTCCATAGGGGCCTCTTGTAGCTCCTGGCGCTCGATGTCGATCTGGTGCTGGCTGAGTTCCCGCGCGCTCTGCACCGAGACCCACTCGCCGATGGACATCGAGAAGGCCCCTGCCAGCAGTCCGGCGAGACCGGCGATCAGGACCGCGTGGCCGATGAGGGTGGCACCCGCTACCCCCATGACCAGGCTGAGGTTTGAGGTCAGGCCGTCGCTCGCCCCCAGCACGGCCGCGCGCAGTTCATTGCCCCCGGCGCTGCGGTGACGGCCCTCGAATTGGGCGAGCAAGGGTCCGGCGATCCCCCCCCTCGTCGAGGAGAGGAGGTAGCTGAACAGGCGGGCGTGCGAGCGCTCATCGGCGGGCAGGCCCGCCTGGACTGCCTCGGGCTGGGTATCGTACCCGCTCACCGCTTGCTGTTCCATCGAGGAGACCGTGGAGAGCACGGCGCCAGTCCCAAGCCGCCTGGCAAGCCACAGCAGCGCTCGGATGCGCCAGGTGGGCGCATAGGTCGGACTCGTTGCACCCGCCCTGGTCAGATACTCCTTCCAGAGGTCTGCGTGGCGCTGCTCGATTGCGGCCAGGCGCTGGTAGAGCTCTGCCAGGTGCGCATCGCGCTCGATTGCGGCCAACTGGCTGTACAGATAGGCCCCTTCTCGCTCGGAAAGGTAGTTCGCGCGGTAGCGCGCAACGTCCCGATTTTTCGTTTGCTCGCTCTTCGAGTTCTGAACGTCCATACTCACCTCCCATGGTGAATTACACAGTGGCCAGGAGGTTTCATCCTGCTCTCTGCACTATAGTAGATAATTCACACTCTGACAATAGCGTCTAACAGGCTGACCTGCAGCGTGCGGAAAGGGTTCTCGCCAGTCAACACGCTCATACAAACTTCTCACCGCTTTAAGGCTACCGCAGAACTTGTTGCTGCCGTCCAGGCATTACGGCAAAAGCAGCATTCAGTGCCAGAGCCAGTTCCGCTGGACCTCCTGCTGGGATACCGAGGCCGATGACAGGCAGGACGAGCAATCCGCCCACATGTGGTCAAAGGTTTGCGGAAATAGTTGGAGCTTTTGCGGCGCGAACTTATTCGGCTGCAGGGCTTTCAGGAGTATCCCGATGACAATGATGGCAGCGCTGATGAGAACACCTCCTTGCAGTACCCATCCGACTATGATGTTGCCAACAATGAGAATGCAACGAGGGTGCCGATCATGCAGCTCACCCACGAGTCGCTTCAGCTAACAGCATGGGAATGAGCAAGACGTAGAAATCACGCCGGCTGACGATCTCGAAGTCGGCTGCTGACAATGTGAGAGCGGTATCGCGGTTCCAGCGGCAGTTGCCGTTCACCGCTCGCGAAATCGGCGTCATGACCGTCTGTACGCCCGCCAGGAAGGCGTGATGCGAGCGCACGTGTTCGAGCAGGTAGAGCGTGCCGCCGGGTTTCAGCACGCGCTCGATTTCGCGGAAGCCGCGCAGGGGATCTTCAACGGAGCAGAAGACCAGCGTGACGACGGCACTGTCAAACGTGGCATCAGCGAACGGTAAGTCTTCGGCGAGGGCCTGAGTGAGATGAACGGGGACGCGCGCTTGCTTGAGGTGATTGCGGGCATAGCGCAGCATGGCGGCGTCCGGCTCGGTCGCTTCGACGCGCTCGACCCTGACTGGATCGTAGTAGGGGAAGTTCAGGCCGTTGCCAGCGCCAACTTCCAGGACAACGCCCGAAGCCTTGCCCGCCGTCTCCTGGCGCAAGGGACCCATAAAGTAGCTTTCAGCTATACCGCGAAACAGCGCTTCGTAGAGCGCCGAGAAGATGGGATGGTTGATTCTCGTTTGTGGGCCGCTCTGCTTGACCTGGCTCATACCTCGCCCTTTGAAATCTTTTTCTTTGTATCGCTCCCCTCACGGGGGGGTACAAAGCTTACAGTCACGAGTAATTTGTTTCCTTATACCTGACCACCCAGCGCAGCGATGACGCGCTCCAAGCGCTGTTTGGCTTCATCGGCGACAGGGCCAATCTGCTCGTTGCCGACGATGCCGAGCATAGCATGTGGGTCGGCGATGTCTACGCGGCTGGCTGCTCCTTCGGCGCGCACGACCACGTTGCACGGGAGCAGTAGGCCGATATCTGGCTCCTGCTCAAGCGCGCGGTGCGCCAGGGGCGGGTTGCAGGCACCCAGGATGATGTAGGGTTCCATCTCGACGCCGAGCTTCTCGCGCATCGTCTTGCGCACATCGATCTCAGTGAGTACCCCGAACCCCTCTGATTTTAGCGCATCTTTCACGCGCTGAACCGCTTCATCGTAGGGAAGATGCAAACTCGTCCCAAAACCGTAGGTTGTTTTCACCATGTTTTGTTCCTCCACTTATTGTTCTCCAGATATCCCAATCAGACTTTTATATGCTCTATCCAGCGAGATCAGTCGCTCAAAGCGCTCCTTACAGCGCTCACACCGATAGGTATAGATGGGCATGCTCAACTCTCTCTCGATCCGGCCAGCGTGGTGGCCAGCTTCCCCTGCTGCGTGAGTTGCTGGAGCAAGATCTCACGCGTGATGTGACAGGCCTCCAGGATACGAGCGTCCGCCAGCGAATAATGCACCTCGTTGCCCATGCGCTCCGCGCGCACAATCCCGCGCTGCCGCAGCAGGGCGAGGTGCTGGCTCACCTTCGCCTGCCTCTGGCCGAGGAGCGCGACAAGGTCTTTGACGGCCTTCGGCCCCTCGCCGAGCAGGGAAAGCATCTCCAGCCGCGTCGGATCGGCCATGGTCTGACAAAGATCGGCCTGTAAGCGATAAAGCTGTTGTTCTAGTTCTCGTTCCATTCTTGGATTCACCTCATCATAACATTCAATATATCGAATAATCGAATGTTACCATGTGGGTAAGCAATTGTCAAGTAACCGCATCGGTTCTCTTCATTGTTCTGGTGATGAGGCAGCAGAGCTATGTAGAGGTCCTGTTGTCTGGGAGCGAACAGGTTTTTCATGAAGCTGATCTGCGTAAAGTTGTACCGACGCACAAGAGAGAAGCCGTGTAGGCAGGCATAACCGTATTTTGTGTGCGGCCCACCCATCGTTGACGCTGAGAGCGGTGCGATCATTGGGCGATAACACCCTCGTCAACGCCTTGTGCAGAGTGAACACAGCCGATCAGCAGCATGGTTCAGATCTTAACCTGTGAACACAAAGGTCGTCCCAACGCTGTTGGGCACAAAAGCCTCTGGCATCACCTGGGCGATCCGTTGGGTTGCGCGCCATCCCGTGCAGTGCGCCGGCACGACGACTGCCGGGCTGATCAGTTGCAAGGCCTCGATCGTCTGGGGGATGATGGGCTCGAAGAGCGCGCCGGTGAGATGGAGACCTCCCAGCAATGCGTAAATCTGCTCAATGCCTGTCTGCGCGCGAGCTTGCCGGAGAATGTTAATGACGCCCGCGTGCCCGCAGCCGGTCGCCACGACCAGCCCCTTATTGCGGACATGCATGACGATGGCCTGGTCGTCGTAGACCCACGGATCGGGTTGCCAGGTCCCATCGACCTCCGCCTGCTGATTCTTCAATCCCTGCTCATATTCGGTAGCGCGCTCGATCTGTCCTGTGACCAGCAACTTGCCGTTGATCAGGAAAGAGGGGCCGCGCTCCACTAAGAGTTCTATCCCCTCCCGCTCCAGGTCATGCAGCGACGGCGGTGGTAACTCCAGGACACTATTATCGTTGTAGACAAGACGCCGCTTGAGGAAGGCATCGGGGTGGAGCAAAATGGGCATGCGCCGCGCGCCCAGTTTGTCAAGGAAGCCATCCAGCCCGTGTGTATGGTCGGTATGACCATGACTCAGGACAATCGCCTGAATGGCACCGAGGTCGATGCCCAGCACGGCGAGGTTATGCAAAGCCCCGCCGGGCGTCACCCCGGTATCAAACAGGATCGTCTCGCGCTTCCCCTGGTCAATTACGGTGATCAGCAGCGAGACGCCGTGCTCGGCGCGCAACTGGTTGCGTATGAAGCCGTAGCCCGGCAAGGGGAAACGACGTGCCAGGGGCGTCGAGGACATCAGCAAATCGAGCGAGTTATCCATGATGGTGGTGATCTCAACCCCATCGACAGGAGTCAACGCGACCAGCTGCGGCATGGGAGAAGCTCCTTTCTACTCGGAGTCCGGGAGATTGGCGGCGAACTCCCGGCGCAGTTCTCCCTCGCGGGCCATCTGGCCGAGCATCACGTCGGTGATTAAATCGAATGCCTGCATAATGCGGGGGTCTGAGATGCGATAGAAGACGCTGACGCCTTCTTTGCGTGCGACCACGATATTCGTCGAGCGCATGACAGCGAGATGCTGCGAGAGATTTGCCATGCGTACACCCGTCGCCTCGGCCAGGTCGCCTACCGTGCATTCTCCCTGTTCGTGCAATAACTGGAGCAATTCAAGGCGCAGTGGGTGGGCAAAGACGCCGCAGATTTGCGCGTGGCGTCGATAAAACTCTTTTTCCATAAGTAATGTTGATCAACCTCTGTGCGAAGCAAACACCGACTACCTGTCGCAGCCGTTGTAACCTATCTACTGATAATAAAGTATACAAGAAGTAACGCCAACAAGCAACCGCTCAGTTGCCCATGAAGAACTCCTTTCGCTAAACCATATCATCCGCGCCCACTCAGGGGTTTGCGGCTAGCCGTTCAACGACTTCGCACCAGTTTTTCAGGGGAACACCGATCAGCCTGTTTTCTAAAAGCTGTCTTTTTTCCTCTGGTAGCTCACCTGTTAAGAGAGCTTGCTCGATCACGTCATTGCGGGCAAAAAACGTGCCGCCCATGACCGCTCCGTTCATGCAGGCTTCTTCGGCATAGACAAAAGCATCGAGCGAAATTTTCAGTTTCCGCATCGGTTCGTCTGTATCCTGTGCGTGGAGATGAAGCCAATCTTCGGAGAGAAGCTGCTCTTGCATTTCGGCGGCTTTTGCCTCTTCCGCCTGAGTCAATGATCCGGGTATAAGCGGGCGATTCAGCGCGAGGGGATATTCTCCGGCAAGACGCGCCTGGACTTCAGCGGCAGATACAGCCTGCGGGAGCCTGCTCCATAACGTTATGATGCGGCTTGAGCAGGGTACTCCACATCGTCATGTGGGGAAGTTCCTCAGCGGCGGCCTCTGGATTGATGGCGGCTTCGTCCGCACCCAGGTAGTACACATTCGGGCCGGTGCCCTGCTCAGGCTTGCGCACGCGCACGGGTTCGCGCGCGATAATCCTGGCGATCTCGCTTGCAGGGTTGTGCAGATCACCCGCGATGATGGCGCGCTCCGGACAGACGACCACGCAGGCCGGCTCCAGGCCAAGCTCGGTGCGGTGCGCGCAGTAGTTGCACTTTGCCGCTGTATGCGTGTTGGGGTCGATATAGAGCGCATCGTAGGGACAGGCCTGCATGCAGGATTTGCAGCCGATGCAGAGACTGGAATCGAAATCGACGATGCCGCCCTGGCGTTTGTAGAGCGCGCGCGTCGGGCAAATCGTCACGCATGGCGCGTCATCGCAGTGATTGCAGCGGTTCACCAGAAAATAGCGGCGAGAATTGGGGAACTCGTCCCGCTCGATGTACTTGACCCACGTTCTATACACCCCGATGGGGACATCGTGCTCGGCTTTGCAGGCAACGGTGCAGGCATGGCAACCGATGCACTTGCGCTGATCGATGACGAAGGCATATTTCATAGGAGGGTCCCTCTCTTTCGCCAGCAAGAGTTATACCAGGTGATCTTGTTGTAAGGATTCGGAAACGGATCTCTTACCAACAAGTGTATGCAAGAAAGGCCATTTTGTCTACTTTATTTTTTCCTCATTCGTCATAAACGTTTCTTTATGGGCAGCGGCATTGCGCATATGTTCCATGAAATCGCGGGCCATCGGCCCAAAGTATTTCCCCTGGCGATAGAACATGACGAAGGGCCGCTTGAGTTCCAGGTCGGCTATGGGCATAGCGCGAAGAGCGCCTGCCGCGACCTCTCGTTCCACGACGGCTCGCGAGACGATGGCCGCGCCCAGATTCGACTCGACCGCCTTCTTGACCGATTCCGTCCCCTGAAAATGCATCACGATTTTAAGCGCATAGCCACGCTCACGAAAGGTCTGTTCGATGAGCTGGCGTGTGCGTGAAATGCTTTCCGGGACGATAAAAGGGAGCCCAGCGACCTGTTCCAGCGTCAGAGCTTGGTGGGAGGCGGAATGATGTACATGCCGCCGGTGGTGTTCGCTGCCACCACCAGTTTTCCTCGCACCGCCCCTTTCAGTTCCGCCAGGACACGCTCCGCTTCTTCCTCTGCATTGAGCATGGGAAGAGCGCACTGGTAGAGCGCCCGCCACGGCCCAGCCTGTACTACCACATGGAGAAGCAGCTTTTCAACCGCGCCTACTGGCATATTGTGCCGCAAGGGCTGGTTTGATCGCATCGGGTAAAGAAGGGAGAGTGTTCATTGAGGACGCTCTCCCTTCTCTTCTTTATTCACCTCTCCTGGCGCGCTCCACAGAAGCACAACTAGAAGATAGCGCATCGCCCTTACCGCATCCTCACACGGAGCCCTGATTGGCTCACGATCAGATACTGTGTATCAGAAGTATGGTCTGCTGTTCTGCATTTGTGATGACTTTGTATGCAGAGAACCTCTCACTGTGATAGGAAAGTGATGCCCCTGCTTTATCCTTGTAGTGGAAAGAATCACTTGTGAACTGCACACGTTGCTCGACTCCGGGGGACCGGAAGCAAAGGTGCTCACATACTCACCTGAGAAGGAGGTCACATATGTCCACGTCTACATCTCCACTTCCACGGCCCGCGGCACCCGCCACGGCTGATCAAGGGATACCTAGCATGATCCATGTCTTCAACCGTGCGACGCGGCCGATCCGCGCAGCGGCTAAGACAGCAGTCTTCTTCCTCAAAGTCTTTCCGATGCTGCCGTCCAGGCCTATTGACTGGGTGACGAGGCCACCCGTGATCGAGCGGGTGAGGTATCCGACACGTCATGGCCAGGCCGAAGGCGATCTCTATCGGCCATCGGCAGGTGGTCCATACCCTGGCATCGTGGTGTGCCTCGGTGTCGTTCCTTTCGGCGTCGATCATCCGCAGGTCGCGCGCCTGGGGAAAGCGTTAGCGCGTGCAGGCTTCGCCGCTCTGCTCTACTGGTCGCCCGCGATGCGGGACTTCCGGCTCGATCCCGAGGATGTCGAGAATATCGCGCTGGCGTATCGCTGGTTCATCGAGCGACCGGACGTTGACCCTGTGAGATCCGGCCTGCTCGGCACGTGCGTGGGAGGCGCCTTCGCCCTGATGGCGGCTGCCAGTCCCCTTATTCGAGACCGCGTCGGCTTCATTGGCGCCTACGCTCCCTATTCCTCGATGTGGACGTTCGCGCGGGACATCGCCAGTGCCACGCGCTCCTGCGGAGACGGGCGTGAGCCGTGGCGGGTCGATCCGCTGACCCGCAAGGTCTTCGTCCATTCCCTGACCGCTGTGCTGGAACCAGGCGAAGCAGAACGGGTGCGAAGCGCGTTCGCCACTGAGAGTAGACATCTCGACGGATGCGGCCTGTCAGCGGAGGGCCAGGCCGTGTATGCACTGCTCACTGCGCCCGACGCAGACGAGGCGGAGACCGCGCTGCATCGCTTGCCTCCCATCATGCAAGAGCGCCTGGCCGCCCTATCTCCGCTGAATTACCTGAAGGATATTCATGCCCCGCTCATCGTGCTGTTGCACGATCGCGGGGATCAGGTGGTCCCCGTTGGCGAGTCGAGGCGCCTGCGCTCCGCTCTGGCCGGACATGCCGGGGTGCATTACACCGAGATGCTGTTCCAGCATCTGGATCCGGTCAAAGGCAAGCTGCCACTGTTTCGCCTGGTTCGGCAGCTCGGCAAGTTCTTTCGCGCCGTGTACCCACTGTTCCGGCAAGCGGTGGCTGCGTGATGGCGCGTGCGCTCGACGCAAACCGTCACAGGTGTCTGGATCCTCGATGAAGAGGCCTTCCATGCGTGAAGCTGATAAAGTTGGTACCCTCGTGCCCAGGTCGCGCCCGGATACGATCGTGTGCAGCTCGCGGTGAGACGGCAAGCTGGCACGAGTGCTGAAATGCCTCAAGAGCCTGGCCACTCCCATCTTCTGCCCGGATGTGCTCGCCTCATGTTGCTGCACGAGAGGGCATATATGATCTCTCGCAGGTCACGATTCCCACCGATCATGTCGATGAGTCCTATATTATCAAGCCGCGACGCTGGTGCTCTTCATCATTCGCACGGCGGGCAATCCACTGCGCAGCCAACCCAGCCTGCCGCTCACCATCACGGTCCTGTTGGTTGTCGCCTTTGGGATGCTACTCCCCTATACTCCTCTGGCAGCCCCGCTTGGCTTTGTGCCGCTGCCCGGCCTGTACTTCCTCTTCCTTGCCGGCATGATTCTCACGTACTTGTTGCTGGTCGAGGTGGTCAAGCGCTGGCTGATGCAGCGGCTGGCCAAGTGAAGCGGAAGATGCGCATTAGTATCAATACCCAGAACCTCTTTCGCGCGCAAGCTGACTCAGCGGTCAGTGCTCTGGCGATACCATTTGTGGATACTGGGCTTGTGGCTGCTCATACTGTGGTAGCGGATAGGGATAGTGTTGTCCCCCTTCTTGATAGGTTTCTGGCGGCTGCTGTTGTGGTTGATATCCTTGTTGATAGTCTTGATAGGCATCCTGTGGCTGCGGTGTGTAGTGCATCGGAGGCGTTCGTTGTTTCTTCAGCAAGTTTACCACCAACCAGATGCATGCGCCTATGAGAAGAAGACACAACAGCGTTCCTACCATTGTCCAGAAGACTACGTATGCTCCTATACCAAACATCATATTGGGCATCATGGTCTGCGACCTCCTTGTCAATCTCCTTGATACATCTCTTTTCTCAAAGTATACCAGGCCCATGTCACACCTCTCTCACAAAGCATACCTCCTCTCTCACAATCGTCTCTCAATACGCTTGTCGCCGCATCTTTTGTGGCCTGCTTCCTGCAAGACGATCTCCATCGGATACTACTTGGTCCCTGTGATTTTCAGACAGCCGTGGCCTGTGAGCGCTTTGTGAGCATGGCGTGGCTACTCGTGATGCACATGTGATGGGCAAAGTATACGCTACATGTAGGCACCTATCTGTCCTGCCAACGCTGCTATGTGGCTAGGCTGTGCACTCACTCAGGCAGGACGAAAGGAGAAGGAGTGTTACGATGTTTCAACGAATACTGGTCCCTCTGGATGGCTCCGCTCGTGCGGAGCAGGCGCTGCCCGTAGCGGCGCGTATAGCGCGCGTCTCAGGTGGCTCCGTTCATTTACTGCAGGTGGTGAACCCACCGATTGACTATGGAGGAGGGCTAGCCGCGGCCCCACTTTTGAGCGAGCAGGTGATCGAATCTGAGATGAGCACGGCGACCGACTATCTCAAAACGGTTGCCGCATCGCCGGGACTTTCGGGAATCCAGATCTCGACCGAGGTCGCCTGTGGGCTACCCGCTCAGTACATCCTGGCAGTAGCCCGGTCAGGAGAGGTCGATCTCATCGTGCTGTGCAGCCACGGCAGGACGGGTTTCACGCGTTGGGTGTTGGGCAGCGTTGCGCACACCCTTGCTCATGAGAGTAAGGTGCACACCCTTATCCTGCGGGAGAGCGAACCCGCTTCTCTGATGTCATGCTCAGATGCCGCACGGCCGCTCTGCGCGCTCGTCCCGCTCGATGGCTCGGCGCTCTCCGAGACCGCGTTCATTCCGGCGGCACGCCTGGTTGCGGCCCTGGCAGCTCCGGCCCAGGGAGCGCTACGCCTGGCCCAGGTGGTCAAGCTCGTCCAGGCAACGGCTGACGAGGACTTTGTCAGGGAGATCAATGTCGAGGCCCTCCAGCGTGCTATAACCTACCTGGCCATCGCGGCAGAACGCTTGCAGATGACAGCGAAGGAGCTTGGGCTTGCGATCACCTGGTCTGTCGCACAGGAACATGATGTTGCCAGCGCGCTGGTGGACCTGGCGGAGCATGGGGAGAAGGGGTGCGATCTGATTGTCATCTCCACCCATGGCCGAGGGGGCCTGGAGCGCCTGGTGATGGGTAGTGTCGCGGAGCGTCTCCTCACGGCCACGAAGCTGCCGATGTTGATTGTGCGGCCACCGAAACAAGCATGAGAGGAAGCACTCGAGGACTTGACCCTCTTCAACTACCGGAATGCCACTGCCGTTGCCTGGTCGCCTGATGGCAAATACATCGCTTCCGTAAGCGCCGATAAGACCAACCAAATCTGGGATGCGGCGAGCGGGAAGAGGATGCTTACATTACACTCCAGAATGGAAGGTCTGCATTGCGGGGCCGTGGGTGCGGCGAGGTGCAGGCTCACTGTCTCGCTGTATCGTGCCCACTGACCCCATGCCGATGCGTTCCCTCCCGAAATGAGTAAGAGAAAAGGAGAATCGTTATGTCCAATATCATGAAGCCACCACCTGAATATAGTACTCCCCCCAGTCCCCGACTATGCACGATTTCCTGACTATAGCCGGTACAGCCAGCCGCCCAGGAAGTCCCACAGTGGTGTGTGGATTGTCCTCAGTATTATTGCGCTGGTGAGCATTTTTGGCTGTACGCTCCTCGCGTGGGGAGTGGGTTCTGCTATCAGGACCTTTGGCGGTCCAGCCATCGCGACTGATCAGTACTACTCGGCCATCAAAGGCCAGGACTATGCCAGAGCCTATACGTACCTGGGACCCCAGTTGAAGACTGTGTTTAGCCAGGAGGCGTTTACCAAAATGGCGCAGCAGCGCGATGCGGTTGACGGGAAGGTAACTGGCTTTTCGTTTTCGGGCATCCCCACAGGTGACCCGGCGACCGTTGATGTGACGGTGACACGCATGAACGGTACCTCCTATACAGTTCACCTGGAGCTGCGGCAGGAGGGAGGCGCGTGGGTAATCAGCGCCTTTGACCACATCTAGGACGCATGGGAAAGGAGATTGAACTATGTCTACCACCACCGTGGGAACTTCTCCCAAAATACCAGAGACAAGACCAGCCATCCGACGCCTGCGGCTCGGACATGTCATACTCGGCGTCTTGCTGCTCGTCCTGGGGATAATGCCTTGATCTCTCAAACGAGTCACGGCGCGATGATGTTCTCTCACATTTCGGTCACAACGCTTCGCCTAAGGAACTCATGACCCCGTTCAGCTCGACCTCGACGAGGTTGCTCTCTCTGCGGTCTGCTCTCGCCTGGATGTCAGGCAGCCCTGCTTTCAACTCGCTTGAAGAGGATGGTCGCGGCTGGGAGCATGACTGCCCAGGCCAGAACTCCCAGTTGCGCCAGTTCCCCTCGATAGAGCCAGATGCCTTAGTAGCGATGCCAACGCACTTCAATCCTGGTCGGGATCGGCATCTACCCGGATAGGGATTCGCAATCCCATCACGCTTGATCGCTTGCTCATCACAGCAAGCTCTCAACGCAGAGGTGGGATGACGGCGGTGTCGCTCTGTCCGACAAGTACCACGCTCCTCTAGGCGTGACTTACCTGCCTGCTGAGAAAGCTCTGACCACGATACTCCGCCCGCCACAGGTACATGGCCAGCCCAAAGATCGCCAGACCCACCACAAAGTAGAATGCTTGTAGCACCATCGTCATGGCGAGTGCCTCTCCCGCTTTGCTGTCGACACTGGCCGCCTCCACCACTTCAAAGCCCATTATAAAGAGACCTGCCGCCATCGAGATGAGTACCGCAACTTCGCGGCGGAGGAAGACGGTGGCTGCGGCCAGCAGCATCCCGCCTCCTACCACAATGGCCAGTGCCAGGCCGGGGATGGTGTAGTCACTGAAAGGCGTGCCAGCCAGCCAGGCGAGCGGGAACTTTATCGCTCTCATCATCAGAGCGATGCCCCCGCTATGGCAGTCAGCGCACCAAATGCCTCTAACACGGCGAGCGCGATACGTACCGGTTTGTGTTTCATATCCTCGTCTCCTTTTCTAGCGGAATGGGGCGCTCCTTCCGAGCAACATCTTCCAGAGAGAGCGTCTCTCTCCATTAAGCGGGAGTCGACGAGCTGACCGCTTCAACAGCATGAACGGTCGTGCGCTCTGCCCGATCCCTCGCAGTATCGTGCGTGTCATCAGGAAGTCAGCAGGCAACAGCAGTGGGAGGGTGAGCATCCTGAACAGGCGCGGTCCATAGCTAGTCCGGCTCCGCAGCTATTCATGCAGTATGCAGTGTAATGCAGAGGTTTCACAGGGAGATCACAGACAATGGGTTCACTCACTCGAATCCGTCACAATTGCAGGCCGTCTCAGGCCTTTCGTCAGTCCGATCCCCTGTGCTTGTTGTATGTGTCAGGAAGGTCAAGTTGATGTTTCGCCAGCTCATTTGACGCGTCTGGCAAGGCAGCATCTCGCCGGGTCATCACAGCAGGCTGGCACGTGTTCGGGGGCAGGATGAGGCCGTGACAGCGTTGTGAGTGGAAAGCCTGAGGATGTAACCCCTCTGTGATGTCCGAGCAGTACACTGTATGCTGCATGAACAGCTGCGGTGTGAGGTGTTTTTGGTAGTCAACAACCCGGATAGCACCGCGAGAAAGGAGAAACAAATGGGTCTCTTGTCATGGATAATCTTACTGACGGTGTCCGCCATACTGGCCACGGCGGCGCAGTATCCCGACATGACCGGGAGAAGACTGACTACGACTGGGTGTACATCGCAAGCGGGGTGCTGTTCGGCGGCTTCACCGCCACTGTGTGGTATCCCGTCGGCCCGGTGGTGGCTGGCCTCTATCTCCTGCCAATTCTGGCAGGTGCGGTCGTCCTGGGTGCCGTGGTAGAACTGATCTACCGCGCGTTCATCCGACCGCGCCAGGCCGTGTAGCGTCGCCTATCCTGGGCGGGGGCGAGGTACACTCCCGCCTGGCAACTCTAAAGGGTACGGGTCTCTATGAGTGAGGAGAGAACTGAGCATGACACACATTCTTATACTCCCTACACGTCACTACGCCGAGGGCATGTTCTTGAAAGAGAACGACGCGAGCAGAGAAAAAGCCAGGCGAGGTGCCTTCTCCAGGCACCTCGCCTGGCTGGTATGGAGGGAGAGCCTGGCTAGCTTTCCCCTGATCCTTCAGGCGTGGCTGATAAACCTGCTGAGCAGGCTGTGACCACGATACTCAGCGCTCCAGAGGTAGGCGGCCAGTCCAAAGCAAACCAGACCGAACACTGCCATCAGGATTTGTTGTGATACTGATGTGGCAAGCACATTGGCGTAGCGGTCGATAATCGGAGCCTCAACGACCTCGAAGCCAATTACCGTCAGACCGGCGATAGCCGAAGCCAGCACTCCTACTTCACGCCTGGTGAGGATGGTTGCGGCGGCGAAGAGAAAACTTCCCCCAACGACGATCAGCAGCAACAGGCCAGGGATGGTGTAGTCGCTGAAAGGCGAACCTTGCAGGTACTCGACCGGCATCCGCAGGAACGGGATCGTTCCAGTCACCAGACCGACGCCGCCTATGACTGCCCACAGACCGACGAACAACTCGATCACGACGAGCGTGATGCGTATTCCTTTATGTTTCATGATGTTTTCCTCTCTGCTAGCGGAATGGAGCGGCCATTCCCAATACGTTCTTCTCGAGTAAAGGATAGTCTGTGGACCTCGCATTGCTATCACAACTGGTCGTTCGACTCTCACAGCTCGATCACATTATTTTGCTGCCTCACCCTCCGGTTTGCTCGCTGTAAGCCATGTAATCACTCTCGCAATCACGGTGGCAATGAGCGACATCGTTACCGAAACGAACACAGAGAGGCCTACGAATGTCATGGTGCGCTTCGTCCCAAGTGGCAGCGCGCGCCAGGTGGCAACGACCTTAGCAACGAACTGATTGATCGTTTTCTTGTACACTTATGAGCATATCCTGGCGACCTCACTGATCGATTACAAATGGCTGATTTTCTCTCACAATCAGCACACAGTCCTCCGGCCCATTGAAGAATCATTTCGCAGAACATATGGTTGCCCTGTGCTAAAGATGCAGGGCAATGCAGAAAGAAGGCAGAGAGGAAAAACTTGAGACCCGGCTGTGTCATCCTGCGACCGATTTGAGACCGATTCGTGAAGCACAAGTCTTACGATAGAAGTGGACACGAAGAGGTGCCCCAGCGCCCGAACGTGTGCAGGGCGCTGATCCACAAAGGAGAAACAATATGATTACCCAGACAGAACCTAAGACCACGCGCGAGGAAGTGCAGCTCATGGGTGAGCACCTGGTTACCACGCTGAAAAAGCTGATCCACGAGGGCAGTGTCCGTCGCATCATTATCAAATTGGTCAGCATCAAAGTGGCATCCCGATCAGTGGTACTCACGCGCAGGTCAGCCATGCGTTGATACCCCCGACTGCTGGACTGACGATCTTGCGCTCCGAGCTGTTCAATCCAATCATGCTGCCCGGCATTGTGTTGGGCGAGTGCTTCACGCTCCTCCTGCGAGAGTGAGGTGGGAAGAGGTCTCGGCGCTGGCAGCTTTTCCTGCTCGACGGGATCACTCGATGGTGCGTCTTCTTGAGGTATCTGCTGATCCCTCTCCTCTGGCAGCCTCTCGCTTTCGGCATTGAAGAGGTTCGCCAGGTGCGCTTCGACCGCAAAGCGGGGTTTGACTGAGTCGAGTGAGGCATTCGCTGCCACTTTGGTGCCATCGAAATAGAGTTCTTTTCCCCAGACGAGACCGGCCTGCTGGCACTGCTCCACGATCTGTTCAAAAAAGCGCCGAAAGATGTCGACCCCATAGCGCTCGCGGATACGGGTCAGACTGGAATGGTCAGGAAGCGGCTCGCCCAGGTCATAGCCCAAGTACCACAAGACGCTGAGCCGATCAGCCGCATGACGCATGAGCAGGCGTTCGGAGCGAATATCTTCAAAGAACATGACCAGTTGCAGTTTGAAAAAGACCACTGGATCAATGGAGGGCCGTCCTTTGCCCGCATAGGTCTCGTGTACGAACTCCCGCACGAACGAGAGATCAAGCGATTTTTCCAGATGCCGGTAAAAGTGATCTACTGGCACCAGGTCTTCTAAAGAGACATTGATGAGCGGAGCAAAGTTCCGCTCCTTCTTTCCCATCATGGTGGTAGCCTTTCCTAGCAGCTTGTCGGAGAGAACGGACGGGCGGTCATGCCAGCCGCTCGGCCAGCGCATGTGTGGTTCACGGCACGGGCACACGCGCCAGAACGGCATGCGGTCGCAGGCAGAACAGGATCAGCGATGGTGACCCAACGAACTGGAAGGATGCCCCCATCCCCAGGCTACATCCAGGATAAGGTATGGAAGCGCTTGAGATTGAAGGCCAAACAGACCAGACACCACTCGCCCGCCGCCGCCGAGATCCCCCGCAAGGAGAACTGGCGGAAGCCGAGGATCTCTTTGATGATGCCGAGCACCGGTTCGACTGTGCATTTGCGTGCCCCGTAGATGGCTTTGCCCAGCGCGGTTCTCAGCTTGTAGGCCATCTTGACTTGTGCGCTCGCGTCCTGAGGCGGCGGGTCAGGCAGTGGCGCGAAGCGCTGCTGCCAACTGGGATGATGGGGATCACGGCCCGTGGCGATGTACGGCTCAATGCTGCGCTTGGCACAGGCCGCCAGCGTCGCGACACATGACTGTCCATCCCTCTATTCCTTACCATCTTTTCTCGTGTTGGTCAATACACGAGAAAAATTGTGAGTCGAGTGTGAGGTTGTAGATAACTATTTTGACCACAATGTGAGATAGATAGTGTATCTGTATACTTAGCTTCTTGAAGAGGGAGAGAGTTCCTCCACTTAATGGATGAGTACGAAATCGATCTATTCTCCTGATCACCTGGAATGACACCTCTTCCAGCGTCAGAATCTTCCCTCGGACAAGAACTTTGAACAGACAGAGGCCATCGAGTAGTGTAACTGAGTCACAGAAGAAAGCGAGGAAAATCATGAAACAGTGGCGCATCAAGCACGTGAAGAGGAGCCTGGTTGCGTCTCTCTTCGCAACCCTGATCACCTTCCTGCTGCTGTTCGCACAGGTGGCCCAAGCCGCCGCATCGTCAAGCTGGAAGGTGGTGCCCAGCCCGAGCCCCGGATCGAGCGCAAATCAGCTGGTCGCGATCGAGGCGGTCTCCGCCGGCACTCTCTGGGCCGTGGGCTCCTTCAGCAACACCACCGGCCCCTCTCGGACGCTCACCGAGTTGTATGGCTAGGATGTGGGACGGCTTCTTCACCACGGTCGGGACACAACCAGGAAGGCACTTCTCAAAGTGCCTTCCTGGTTGTGCTTTTATTTCCCTCTCGCTGATTTAAACCTGAGCTTGAAAAGAGGGTTTGTAGTGGGTTAGACTCATCTATTCAGGAGTTTTTCAACAGGCTGACCCCCTATACGACACCACCTGTTGAGAACAGGCCCGAAATGCCGCCGCCGCTTGCGCACCAGCAGGCAAGCTCTGAGTACAATCAGCAGTTCATTGAATCGCTTGCTCAGCGGCTCATGCCCCGGCTGATGCCGGAAATCCTGTACAACCTGCGGATGGTCGAGCCAGAGAGATCCCGCACCAGGGGCTTCGGGATGAGTCTGGCGCTGGCGATTGTCTCGATTGGGGTCATGATTCCCCTGACGGCCATCGTGCTCGGGATCCTGACGACAGTAACAGGAGGAGGGATTGGACCAGCACTGATTGGTCTGAGCGTCGTCGGCCTGGTCATGGTGCTGATTAACATCCTGTTCAACTATGTGCTGTTCAACATCAAGAGTTAAACATGTGATATGCGCAACCAGGGGTACTCACCTGTCGCATTCGGCAGGGTATGATGCCAAGGTTGCGCTATCACGACCCAGGGCGAGGCAGGAAGCCGAGACGAGGAGGGCAAGCTTCGCGTGGTGAGCATGCGAGGCTTGTCCGAGGAGTAGGGTTATGAACAATCAAGAAACACCTGTCCAGGATGAAGAGAGAGTGCTGTCCGAGGAGCGTGGTGCGCATGTTGGTCGGCCAGATGGAGCGGGAAATCCGCCCGAGCCGGCCGCTGCATATGCGGGTGAGCGGTACGTAAGGCCGACGATGCCCCCGCCATTCATCCCACCTGGGCCGCCTCATACCTGGCAGCGTTATTACCCTGGAACTGGGCCAGAGTGGGCCGGTCAGCCTGGGCTGCTCTATCCACGCAGGCGCAGCCATTGGCCATGGATCGTCCTGACGTTCATGCTGCTGTTCATGTTGCTCATCGGTGGAACATTCTTTGCGCTATTTATTGCTGGTTACAACTTCACAGGATATGCGCAGAGCATCACTGAGACACAGCACTTTACAGTGAGTGCCGATCCAACGCTCGTGCTGAATAACGACACGGGATCGATCCATGTGCGCGCGGTTGCTGTGCAGCACGAAGTGAGCATTCAGGCCACCAGGCACACTGGCCAGTGGGGAAACCTGAATGACCTCAAGGTGAGCTACACGCAGAACTCGGAAGCCAATACCGTCACCGTCAATGTGGACAGGTTGAGCAACTTCAACTTCTTCACATCTGCGAGCGTCGAATTCGATGTCGCTGTCCCCGATATTGCTTCGCTCCAGTTGAAGACGAACACCGGCGGGGTTGATGTCAGCGGGGTGAATGGGCAGGTGGTGCTCACGAGCAAAACCGGGTCCATTTCAGCGAGTGATGGGAAGCTGAGCGGGAACAGCGAGCTGATTACCAATACAGGTTCGGTCACCTTCAATGGCTCTATTGATGCGAATGGGGCCTACCGCTTTGAAACAAACACGGGTTCAGTGGACGTGACTCTGCCGAGCGATAGTGTGTTCCACGTCGATGCGTCAACCGATACAGGCTCGATCAACACGAACTTCCCAGGAGTAACGGTACAGCATCACCAGTTTGTGGGCGCGGATGCCCATGGCGATGTAGGAAGCTCTCCGCAGACGATGATTAGCATGAGGACCAATACCGGGTCGATCAACCTGAATGAGAGGTGATTGGAGGCGGTTGATTGGCCATGAAGCCTTGATCGATGTTAATGGCGTTGTGAAGAGGGAGAGGCATCACCAGATCAAGCCCAAGGTACACACCCTCAAACCAGGATCGGGCAGCTGATGGAAGGGAAAGTACCTCCACGACGATATAGCCGACCATGATGAGTCCCGCCGCCACAGATGGGAGAACGCCCGCTTCGCGACCTGTGAATACTGTCGTTGTGGCTATGAGCGAACTCCCTCCTACGACCATCGCCAGCACGAGTGCGGGAATGGTGTAATCGCTGAAAGGCGTGTTTCGTAGCCACTCCATTGAGAACTGGTCGATATCTACCATCATGGGCCATTTGTGTCAACTGCTGCGGCTGGAACTGTCCAAGGCTCTCAGGAAGCTGGGCCACCCAACCGATCAAGTGACGCACCGTTCGCAGATAGGCATCCACCGTGCCCTCGGCCTTGCCTGAGAGAAACTGCTCGTACTCGCCTAAGAGAGCACGAACCTCGTCGACGTCAGTCATCTTCGCAGCTCGACCTTCAGGCGTTTTCCAGGTGGATCCCTCTTTATCTGTAGACATGGTTCCCCTCCAGTGAGATTGGCGTCTGCTCCGTCCTGGAGGGCGACATCCGGGTGCAGCCACCACTCCAGTGTGGTGTGCTCCCTCAACTGGAAGTGCTTCTCACCAGCTGGGGGTTCAGCAATCCCATCTTGTAAAAAGTATAAGGTATTGGCTTCACACAGCCATCACAAAAAGGTGCTTCCCGATCACTAGTCCATCACAGTATGCATGTGAGATTGACAGCGGTATCTTCTCAATAAAGCCAATCGGACTGACCACTAGCCAACCTTTCCATATCCCATCATTTTCATCAAGCAATGGAACAGTGTGAATGGCTTTATTTGTCCATGGGAAAGGGGGCGAACTCCTCTCGAACCGGCCACAGATGGCAGGGGCGATGCTTGACCAGGCGTGGCCGTTGCAATGCCGGGAATAAAAAGATCCTCTCAAGAGTCTGCATAGCTGGCTGCGCGCTGTGATACATCTGTGAAATCGAGAGGGTATGTATTGATGCCAATGTGACGCCAGGAGCGTATGCTGGTAGTGGGTAATGTTCTACCACGTGCAACGCCGCCTCCGGCAGTTCCAGCGAGGAGTCCTGCTCGTAGGAGTGCGAAGCCCTGATGATAGAACGAGCATTCACGTCTTGTAAATGGAGACGATTATGACTACCGTGTATACACCGACCTGGGAACAGATCTTGCTCCCACTGGCCTACGAAGCAGAGCATCGGGATACGGCTCCGACTCACATCCCGGTGGGCGATCCAGACTTGCTCGATCGCGCCTATCACTACTGTGATTCGATCACGTCCACAAATAGCCACACCTTCTACATGGCGACTGGCCTACTGCCACGCGCGAAACGGCGAGCTATGCGAGCGCTCTACGCGTTTTGTCGATTGAGCGATGACATCGTCGATTGCTCGGAAGAGCATACGGAGCTATCGCTAGCAGCCTGGCGTCGAAAAATGCTCTCCCCTACGCCACCTCCCGGTGACCTGGTTGCCGTCGCCTGGGCGGATACCCGGTTCCGCTATCAGATTCCCCTGCGTTATGCTGAACAGCTTATAGACGGCGTCGGGCGCGACCTGCACCAGCGACGATATAGCACCTTCGAGGACGTGGCCCGCTATGCCTATGGCGTGGCATCCACCGTCGGCTTGATGAGTATGCACATTATCGGCTTTGTGGGTGAACAGGCCATTCCTTATGCCATCAAGCTTGGCATCGCCTTGCAGATCACGAACATCCTGCGCGACGTTGAGGAAGATTGGCGCTCCGGCCGCGTGTACTTGCCCATGGACGAGATGGCAGCATTTGGACTGACAGAAGCAGACCTGGACAGGGGACAGGTGGATGAGCACTGGCGTGTCTTTCTGCGCTTTCAGATCGAACGCAATCGCCACCTCTACGCCCAGGCACGACCGGGCATTGCCATGCTCAGCAGAGATGGCCGCTTCGCTGTCGCGGAGGCCCTCGACCTCTACCGTGCCATCCTGGATGACATTGAAGCGCACGACTATGACGTGTTCCGTCGCCGGGCACATGTGAGCGCCTGGAGCAAAGTGCGCAGGCTGCCCAGCATCTGGTGGCGTAATCGCTCGAGAACGGAGAAGCCTCTATGAAGCCATATGATATCATTATTGCCGGAGGCGGCGCTGCCGGCTTGAGCCTGGCGTATCACCTGCTGCATAGTCCCTTGCACGACCGGAGGGCCCTGATTGTGGAGAAGGAGGCCAAGGACCAGAACGACCGTACCTGGTCCTTCTGGACGGACCGGCCTACGCCTTTTGATGACATTGTGTATCGCTCGTGGAGCCAGCTTCAGGTGCTGGGCAACCACTTCGAAAAGCAACTTGCCCTGGATCCCTATCGCTACAACATGCTACGCGGAATCGATTTCTACCGCTTTACCCGGCAAGCATTCTCACTGTCTCCGCACGTAGCATACGTGCAGGGAAAAGTGGAGCGCATCGAGGACGGCGAGCAAGAAGCCAGCGTGCTGGTAGACGGGCAGAGCTATACAGGCACCTGGGTCTTCGATAGCTTGTTCAACAGGTCCGCGTTCAAACCCGATCCGGCACGTTACCATGTTCTCAAGCAGCAATTCAAGGGCTGGGAGATCGAAACACGAGAGAACGCGTTCAACCCACAGGCAGCGACCTTCTTAGACTTTCGCACGTCGCAGCAGCAGGGGATGCACTTCTTTTATGTCCTGCCCTTTTCCGAGCGCCACGCGCTGGTGGAGTCGGTCCTCTGCACGACGACGCCGATCAGTTGGGAGGCCTGTGAACAGGCGTTGCGCGTCTACCTTGACACCATCCTGAAGGTCAGGACGTACGGCATCCGGCGCGAGGAACATGGGATGAGCCTCTTGACCGACTGGCCCTTCCCTCGGCAGATTGGTCGGCGCATCATGGCGATTGGCGCCCATGGGGGAGGGGTCAAGCCTTCCACAGGGTATGCTTTCATCCGCATGCAGGAGGACGCCTCCGCCATTGCCCGTTCGCTACTCGAGGTGGGTCACCCCTTTCGCGTGCCACCTGGCCCTCGCCGCTATCGCTTCTTTGACTCGGTCATGCTGGAGATCATGACTCATCACGGGGAGAGGATCGAGTCGATCTTCACGGCGTTGTTCAAGCGCAATCCGGCTGAGCGGATCTTCCGCTTTCTGGATGAGGCCGCCTCCCTGTGGGAAAATTGCTTGATGATTCCCTGCCTGCCACCCCAGTTGTTGTTGCAGGCCATGCTGCGTTTAGGTAATTTGCGCAGGGTTTGAAAGGAGAACTATATGGACACGCATCCTACCGCTCTGGTGATCGGTGCGGGTCTCGGAGGTATTGCCGCCGCTGCCCGCCTGGCTCGAGCGGGTTTTCAGGTGAAGGTGCTGGAAAAGCAAGAGGCTCCCGGTGGTCGGTGTAGCCAGCTCGTGCGTGACGGGCATCGCTTCGACGTCGGTGCGACCCTGTTTCTCATGCCCGAAGTCTTCGCTGAGACCTATGCTGCGCTGGGTGAGCGCATGGAAGACCATCTAGAGCTTCGCCGTATCGACCCGACCTACCGCATTCGTTTCGCAGATGACACACAGCTCGCCCTCACCTCCAACCTCAACGCGCTACAGGCCCAGGTGGAGGCGATCGAGCCTGGCAGCTTCGGTGGCTTGCTGCGCTATCTCGTTGAAGGTCACCAATCATACCATCTCTGTCTCGAGCGCTTTGTCGGGCGCAACTTCTACCACTTTCTTGATTACTTCAGCTTGCAGAACCTGCCGCTGCTGGTCAAACTGAAGGCGCTGGTCAAACACTACGACAACATTGGCCACTACTTTGGGGACCCGCATCTCAAGGCCGCTTTCACCTTCCAGAACATGTACCTGGGGCTGAGCCCGTTCGATGCGCCGGCAACCTATTCGCTAGTGCAGTACACCGAACTGGCAGAGGGGGTATGGTTGCCGGTAGGGGGCATCTACCGCGTCATCGAAAGCCTGGCACGGGTCGCAGAGGCGCATGGTGTTCGCTTCATGTACAACACGCCGGTGAAACAGATCGAGGTCGATGGAAATCGTGCGACTGGAGTGGTGCTGCCTGATGGCTCGCACCTGAGTGCGGATGTGATCGTTGCCAATGCAGACTTGCCGTACGTCTACTCTCACTTACTGCCCAACAGAGACGAGGCAAGCCGCCTGGAGCGCTTGAAATACACCTGCTCGGCCATCATGTTCTATTGGGGGGTCGATACGGTCTACCCGCAGCTTGGAACCCACAACGTGTTCCTGGCGGGCGACTATCGCATCAGTTTCGACCGCATCTTCACCGATCACCTGCTCCCGGATGAACCCAGCTTCTATGTGCATGCGCCAGCGCGCACCGATCCGTCTGCGGCTCCGGTCGGCGAGGACACGTTGACGGTGTTGGTTCCCGCTGGACACCTCGACACAAGCAGCGTTCAGGACTGGGATGCTCTTCAAGCGCACGCTCGTGCAGCCGTGATCCAGCGCCTGGCAGCAAGCGCGGGGATGGGCGACCTGGAGCGGCACCTGAAGTTTGAAGTGAGCTACACGCCGCGTGACTGGTTCAGCATCTACAACCTGGCAAAGGGTGCTGCGTTCGGCCTCAGCCACAATTTCATGCAGGTGGGCTACCTGCGGCCGCACAACCGGCACAACCGTTACGGCAACCTCTACTTTGTTGGAAGCAGCACCCACCCCGGCACCGGTCTGCCGATGGTGCTCCTGTCAGCCCGCCTGACCACGGAACGCATTCTGAAGGACATCGGCGCACCGAGTTCTGCGTTGATAAGGAAGCAATGCCCAGAAAGGAGTTTCTACTATGTCAACTGAAGGCAACAAGACCCTTATGCACCGTTTCTTGGAGGAAGTGTTCAACAAGAAGAATTTGTCTGCCCTCGATGAATTCATCGCCCCCAATCAGGTCGATCACACTCTCCCTGCTTTTCTGCCTACCACTCCCGAGGGAACCAAACGAGCCATCGGCATGTACCTGAAGGCTTTCCCCGATTTGCACCTCACCGTTGAGGACATGTTCGCGGAAGGGGACAAGGTGGTCACCAGGTTTACATCTCGTGGAACACAGAAAGGAGCGTTTGTGGGCATGCCCCCAACTGGCAAGCAGATGACGGTCTCGACAATCGTTATCGCCCGCATCGCAGAAGGCAAAATTGTGGAACAATGGGGTCTCGATGACCAAATGGGTATGCTCCAACAACTTGGCGTGATCCCTGCTCTGTTCGGTTTAGTATTGCTTGCAGGTTTTGCAGCAGGTATGGGTCTGCTAGTTCTTTTGAGAAAGGTTCTCAAGTAACGTGATCGTCCATAACCAAAAAACCAACACGTGAATGGATACACGTTTTCCAGGGGTGAGAACATTGTGAGGTTGAACGCTGCTAACGTGATATGGCCGTGATACCGATGTGGTATCTCTAATATGGGAAGAGGTTCTTCCCGAATACACCTATCAACTCCAGAGAGGAGGAAGAGAGCATGATACCACAAAGGGAAGCCAGTGAGTTAATACACGAGGAGACTTCCTACGAGTATCCGCTGAGAGAAGGACCAGGAGAAAAAGTATATCCGCTGAGTGACAACAAGAATATGCTCCGTCTCGTATGGTTCTTGGTAGCGATGGTGGCACTGCTCGCCTTTGCTGTTGTCTGCCTGGTGATCGTCGGAGGTACAGCAGGATGGATTAGTTTCTGTGCTGCTAGTTTTACCATCATGGTAATAGCTTCCACAGCAATCTCCACAATTAAATAAGCGGGAGCCGCGAGAAGAAGCAAGTGCTGTACTTGCTTCTTCTCGTATGCACCACATCGGGACATGAGCCGGTCTCCCCATTGATCTGTTGAGGCTCAATCTCTCCAACTACGAAATGAAGCGCTGGAACTAGACACTCTCAGGTCGAGAGGGAATGTCAGCTCTTCCACTTCTTGCTCGTGCGGCGCGCCTGGCGGGAGAACTATACACTCCCAGGTCCAGAAGCAATGCCAGGACGACCCAGAGCCAGCCCCAACCGGTCACACCGCTTCCAGGGAGAGCATAGACGAGGACATAGACCAGGGTGGTAAACGGCAAGAAGAGGATCCCAAGCAGTGGTAGGAGCCAGCCCCCGTGGAATGCGCGGTTCACCAATGGAGTCAATGCCCAGACTAAGAGCAAGGCCAGGCGGGCGAAACCTTGAATAATGATAGTGAAAGTGGACATGATAGATACTTCCTCATCTTGCAAACGGGTGTCAAGCATACCTCTTTGGCACGAGACTCATCCATGCGCAGATGGCTTGCTGACGGGATTCTATGTTGGACATTTTCATGACCGTGCTCCTTTCGAACAGGATGTCTCATTGTTTTCTTCGGTTGACATCCAATATTCACCTTTCTGTGTGTTGCTTCCTTCTTCTCATCGTCGCAGAGCAGCATGGCGCTTCCTTGATATCCCTGGAGCTACGGCTTGCTCCGACTCGCCAAGGGAGTCGTCGATCTCTCCCCTCCAGGCTGTGCCTCCTTCTTCCGCGGCCGCATCACCCTGGCAAACACCCGCGCCGTCAGCGCAAGTGGCGTCATGTGGGTCAGCTGTGCTCCAAAGGCATTTCTACGACCCTCGACGGCATAAGGCCGCCCCTGCTCCAGAGTGCGCAAGCCTGTCATTACCACCGCCTCCGGTGTGTGCATGCTGCCCATCATCGGTAACTCGTCAGCACCAAGGATCGTGAAGAAATTGGTCGCTGTAGGACCCGGACACAGTGCTAGCACACGCACGCCAACCTTCCGATACTCCGCCCAAAGCGCCAGGCTAAACGAGAGCACAAAGGCTTTGCTCGCCCCGTAGACGGCATGGTAGGGGAGCGGCTGAAAGGCAGCTATCGAGGCCACATTGATGACGCCCCCTGCTTTTCTCTCGGCCATCGCTGGCACAAAGGCAAGCGTGAGATCAACCAGGGCGGTGACGTTGAGCATGATCTCCTCGTGTTCCCGTTCCGGGGCGAGCGTGTCAAAGCCTCCATAGGTGCCAAAACCAGCATTATTCACCAGCAGATCAACCGGAATACCCAGTGCTCGCGTTCGTCGATAAACCTCCTGTGCAGCGCCTTCGCGGCAGAGATCAGCCGGGACGACGTCGGCACGAATGCCGTGCTGTTCCGAGAGTGCTTGCGCCAGCGCGCGCAGTTTGTCTTCTGAGCGTGCTACCAGGACCAGGTTCATACCGTGCGCCGCCAGGATCTGTGCAAATGCCTCCCCAATTCCAGACGAGGCACCGGTGATCAAGGCGGTCTTTCCAGTATAGCTGAACATACATTATTTCTCCTTCCCTTTCATGACAGGGCGCAGACCTTTCCAGTATGGAGTGTAATGCGCAGACATCACAGGGAGATCACCAAAGCAGGCATTCCTCATTCTGGATTCGTAGGAGGTATCCCGAATTGAGCTTGAGGCTGTTGCTGCCGCACTTGCCGATCAATCGAGTTGAGCACCTCATACACGACATTCTGCTGCGTGGCCGCTCCGACTGCCGCTGTGATGAGCAGCGGATGCAAGACCAGGCCGACAGCCCCGACTGCTATCTGATCCACCCAGTCCTGCGCTCCTACTTGCACCAGCATTCCTCCCTGCACCTTCTGCAAGGTGATACTGAGTGCTTTGTTTAGGCCCGTGATGGCTCTGAGCGTGCTCTCCTTCCTGAGCTGGATGAGAACCTGTTCAGGCGTGCCAGCCTGCTGTGCCTCATAGCCCTGAGCCTGGTACTCATACATCAAGGCTTGAGCAATCCACTGCAGGTCGATTGCTTGCGTCTGATAAAAACGTGTTTCCATCTGCGTCTCCTTCTTGCTCAATCTCTTCTGTTTCCCCACTCCGGTTATCGCGTGGCGAGATGGGCTGCTTGTGCCTTGTACTGTTGGTGAATGCCCAGGGCCCAACTGGCTGCTCGCACCCGCGGAAGCGGGTATCAAAGCAAGCAACTGCCAGGCCGCCCAGCGACGAGGATGAGACGTTTCCGAGAAACGACTGCATCGCCAGGGTTGGTCTAAATCCCTGGGTTGGAGAGCCTACAATGAGCAGGTCCACCGCCTGTAACGAGACCTGACGCGCTGGATCGACACGGACGGCCTGCGCCTGTCCAAAGGCACGCAACGTGTCGGCAATGGCCTGCGCGATGCGTTTGGTGTTCCCAAATTGTGAATCATATATAACCAATGTGTTCATATTTCCTCCTTCAATTCTGTCGAGTGGGCTGCGGCGCGGGAGGCTTCGTCCTGCGTAGTCCGGGTCGAGACTGGTTGTCGTTTCAGGCCATCTTTTTCCTTCGTCTCCCTGCGGAGGCGCTCCAATTCGGATTCCTGCCTTGGGCGAACGATGAAGCCACTTTCTGTTGGTCTGCCACAGTTGGGGCAGTACTGTGTGGTATCAGAGTAGTGAAGACCACAATACAGACAATCTTTGGCCATGTGTGTTCTCCTCAACTTTCTTTTGCTATCGGCTAGTATCTTGGGATGTTCCCCATCTCACTCTTGCTATCCGACATCCGTCTTGCCTGGGCATGCTCCCTCTAAGAGGATAGAAGATACATCTAACTGTTCCATCACAGTAACGCGGTGTACTTTCACAAAGACATCACACTTGCTCTTCGCTATCTCATGGTCTGTACCAGACCAAATGGGTGCGGGTGGGATTGAAGAAGCCGCTTCCCGACTTTCCGGATTTGTGAGAGTGCTGTGAGGGTGGAGGGTAAAACGTGATGGCGTCAAGAGCTAAGGCAGCGTTCACAGCCCGGAATGGGAGCGGGGCCAGTTGTGGACGGTCCCTGTCCCCATTTAGGAAGTCACTTAAGAGCTTTCAAGTGTGAGATAATCGACGTACTATTGGGTAAACTGAGCGGGTGTTTGACACCCAATGCTGGTACGACACCTTTCGGTGTTGTAATAGGCATTCGCCCGGCTGACCAGGTGCTCCAGTGCTTCAAAGGTCTTTAAACATCTCACTCCATTCCGCTTTGAGGCGTGAGAAGAAGGCCTCGTTCACCGGGTTATCGCCTGGGGTGGCAGGCCGTGAGTAACTCACAAAGGCCCGGCTTTCCACGACCGTGCTGACATAATCCCCACTGGTATAGGGGCTGCCCCGATCTTGACGGACGATCAAGCCTGCGAGCGTTCCTCTATGCTCGGCGAAATTTTGCCAGCCATGAACTCAGGCGTGTTGAGAGCCTGTTTGTCGCAATTGACCAGGAGCAATGGGGGGGGGCTTTGATGCAGCGACAAATGCGCTGCCGCTTCACCAGGAACCGGTCGCTTCTTCCAGCTATTGCAGAAGAACCTCCTCCACACCTCGTCGAGGCGTAGGAGAAATCTCCGGCCCGTACCCCATGCGCAGCATAATCTGTGGAAAGTTTTTCTGCTCTAAGATGTCCCGCAATTGCGTCCGTAACGCGGGGACCTCGATGGCTTGATTGAAGAAGGACGCCCACACTTCCTCACTTCGCGCCAACAGCAGCATCTTTTCTAAGGTCTGCCCTGCAGCCAGCCAATCAAACCAGCTATCGGCGAAGGTCGAGATCACCGCCAGCACCGGTGAGCCGGGAGCACCATGCTGGCGCTTTGCTGTTTCATCGTGCAGAATCAAGGTTCGTATGAGGGGTGGACTCAGCGAAGACGCCAGGTCTTCCTTACCAAGCGCGTCCTCTGGAACACCATCCCGCCTGTTACCGTATCCAGGCCGTGTCCACGCCGCCAACTCCTGGCGATAGTGTGAATCGCTCCAGAGCTGGCGATCCGCGGTGACAATCAGGTTCGTCACCGCAGGACGCATTTCCTGCGGTACCACCTGGAAGGAGGTTCCCTGCTGTATCGCTATACCCTCGAGCGCGAAAATGAGCGATGCAGGCACCTCTCGTTCTTCGAACAGGTGCCGATTCGTTCTCCTTTTTTGCATGGCATGGAACAGCTTCCGTTCCTCCCCCGTCGCTTCCGCTCCTTTATTGAAACGGACACGGGCCAGCAAGTCGGGATCATGGGGATAGGGTTGAATTTCAAGACCTGGAGCGTATCCAAAGTAGCGCATGGCGATGAGGAGATTTTCGAGAGCCGCTCCGCAGCTGATGATCAATTCCCGGTCTTCGGAGTCAACGGCAGAGAGCCGCCTTGAGCGATCGGCGTAGAGTTCAACCGTATTGTGTTCGACTCTGAAACGCCAGGGCTGCGAATTGTGCCTGGATGGAGCCAGCACCGCATAGTTCAGCAAGAAGCGTAACTGCTCATCTGCGCTGCCTGTTACGGGGAAATCTGACTCCGAAACTTCCCAGGGATCCGAGATGTTCTCATACATGTTGCGCCCCTTTCCGGTTGTAGCTCTCTACCTCACTAGAGAGGTGTATAATCTGGCCTTGACCCCTGTACTGGTCACTACGTGTGACCGTGTAGCAATCAAAGCTATTTGCTCTTTTCGCATTGTATATCACTGATATCACAGTACGCTCACAAGAATGTGGGGTATTCTCACGTATTCGTCACATTGCTTTGAATTTCCCACCCATGCCTGCTATCGCGGTCGGTCTAAGCCGAAATACCTTCCTTTCAACATACGAAAGCCCATGTGGTACTTCACAACGCTTTTCTCAACCGCCAGAAACTCAAAAACACGAGGGGGAAGGTCAGGAGATAAAAGAGGAGCAAGTAGTTGAGGAGATCGATGTGAAGGAAGAAATAGAGAGCGATGGCGGCATAGAGCAACATGCGGCTGGGGCGAACGATACTCGAGGAGGAGACGCGCAGCATACGATGCACTACCAGGAAGGTCACCAGGGCTGTGTAGGTATAGACAAAGAGAATCGCCAGCACGGGATGGATGAGACCCTTCCAGGCCAGACCCGCGACGCTGAAAGCGACGCATCAAAAAGCTTGACAAGAAGGCACAAGGGCAGTACACTGGAGGCATCAAGAACTTTTGTTCTCATCAGGAGCACTGCCCAATGGGACAAGCAACACGCACCACCAAGCTCTCGCTTTCCCTGGACAAGCGCGACCAGGGAGGAGCCAATTGCGAAAAACACGCTCTGCTGGATGCCACCGTCCAGGTGCTTACCCAGGCGCGCACCTTCTACATCGACTTCTTTCTGGCCCATGCCGACAAGCTGGTAGAGCGCGTCGCCTATTATTCGGAAAAGCATATGGAAATGCGGGAGCGGGCGATCAGTGCCAACGAGTTGCTGACCTGGACCGAAGCCCGCACGGTGGAAACGAAAGAGCATCCCCATCCCTGGCCTGACTGGAACTTCACTGAAGCGTTCCCCGCTCTGCCCTTTGTGTACCGCCGCAGTGTCATCAAGGATGCCATTGGCAAAGTGCGGTCGTATCTTTCCAATCGGGCGAACTGGGAAAAAAGTGGCAAAAAGAAGGGGAGACCTGGACTACCTGGAGGAACCAACCATCCCACCCTCTACGAAGGGGCTTTCTCTCTCGAACTGGACGGCCTCGATCTGCGCAAGACCTTTGTGCGGCTCAAGGTGTACACAGGGCAGAGCTGGAAATGGGTCAACTATCCCGTCAAGTATAGCCGCTACTTTGAGCAGCGGCGCACCGAGCCTGGGTGGGAAGAGCACAGTCCGAAGTTGGTCGTACGCAAACACGCAGCGGAACTGCACGTTTCGCAAACGAAAGAGGTCAGGGCCAAGAAGATCGTTGAGAGCAAGCTCTCGCCTGACCTGGTGACGGTGGGGGTTGACCTCAATGTCAAGAATCTCGCGGTGATCACCGTCAGGCAAAGTGCGGCGATCATCGAAACCGTGTTTGTCACTGACCATGGCCTCGATCAGCATCGCTACCGCCATCTCAAGCGCATTGCCAAGAAGCAGTGGCAATCGGGCAAGCCGGTGAAAGACGAACACAGCAACCAGCAGCTCTGGCGGCATGTCCGTCGCATGAACGAAGATGCGGCACAGAAGGTGGCCCGCAGCATAGCCCGGGTGTGTGCCAGGTATCCGGGCTGTGTGCTGCTCTTTGAACGCTTGCGGAAAATCAAGCCAAAGGGGGCCAGCAAGTCACGGCGCATGAACCGCAGGCAGGCCAACCAGCTTCGCGGCAAGATCACCCACTACGCGCGTGAGAAAGCCTATACGATCGGGACAGTCACCACAGAAGTGAACCCGCATGGCACCAGTCAGTATTGTTCCCGCTGCGGATCCCCAGGGGAGAGGTTCTCCTTTCGGGATGGAAGGCGCATCCAGGTGAAGTGGGGCAAACTGTTCTGCTGTCCGGTGTGTCAGTATGAAGCCAACGCTGACTGGAACGCCAGCGTCAATGTGCATCATAGCTTTTTCGGTGAATTGCATTGGCAGCCACGCCCCAAACGGAGTGGGTGAGGGCTGCCCTCGCGCTCTCTCCAGCTACAGGGTGGAGGGAAGAAGCCTGTCGGAGGGACACCCCGCCAAAGACTGACAGGCCAGGCCGGTTGCTTTGCAACATGCAAAGTGGTACGGCTATCGTTGGTCCAACGGGAGGACGTTCCAGTCTGTATCCTCTCTCGGACATCACCTGAGTTGATAGCCTCCTGGAATGCAGCAGGAACGCCGGGAATGCTAGACTGACTCAGGGCGGCGAGAACACGGTGTCCAGCTTTGTCAGAGAAGCCGGGCTACTGTTGATACCACCACTACTTGATCGCAGAACACATCGGTCAATGAGCCGCGCGCGGTATTGGTACCCGTCAGCCGTGCTTCCACACCATCGAGACCGTCGCAGAGAATGGAAGCGACCAGGAGCCAGAAGGCCGTCGCGAATTGAAAAGGGGCTAAGCAGAAAAAGCCGAAGCCCAAGATCACGGAGGCAAAGGAGAGCATGTCCGCACTGATCCCAAGCCGTGAGAGCATGAAAGCGATGGGGCTAAGAAAGCGCTGGCGCGCCCTTTGCCACGGACCAAGTATGCGTTCTTCCTCCTCGCTATACATGCTGCCA
>WNGK01001045.1_pt1 | contig 39194 bp, 40 predicted proteins | sample 5400601 | NCBI WGS metagenome assembly WNGK01 (sample SAMN13153376, study PRJNA577476) | soil metagenome | isolation source: 60 cm soil or saprolite under Garry oak tree replicate 1 | place: USA:California | collected 2016-06-15 | reverse complement strand
GACTGCGGTAGATCACGTCATCATTGGTCACAGGTGGCGCCTCCTCTGGGGGTGGTGAGATACCCACAGAATGGCGCCGCCGCGTCCTACCTGGAAGAGTCTCCAGGTGTCGCGTCTACTCGGAGAGAGGACACTCTAGCTCGCGCGGTGGAACGGCACGGCGTAGTAGACGACGATCGCGTAGAAGGTGACGCTGGCCGTGATGACGGCCAGGTGGAACAGCTCGTGGTAGCCAAACACGCGTGGCCATAGGCGCGGGCGCCGGAACGCGTACGCGGCGGCGCCCAGCGAGTACTGCAGGCCACCCAGCGCCATCAGCACCGCCGCCGCCCATCCGAGCGCAGCGGTAAGCGGGATGAGAGCGACCACCGCGAGCCAGCCCATCGCGACGTAGAGGCTCGCCAGCGCGAGGCGGGGGATGTGCAGGAAAGGCGCGACGCCAAGCACGCCCGCCAGCGCGCAGATCCAGATGGCGACCAGGACCCCGATGCGCCACCAGCCGCCAAGGACGTTGAAGACGAGCGGGGTGTACGTGGCCGCGATGAAAACAAAGATCGTCGCGTGGTCCGCACGTCGCAGCCAGTCCTTCACGCGCGGAGGCCAGTTGAAGATGTGGTACGTGGCGCTCACCGCGAAGAGCAGAACCAGGCCGGTTCCGTATACCGCCATGGAGGCGAGCTTGGCCGGATCGTGGCGGGTGATGAGGACCAAAGCCACCAGCCCGGCGATCGCTACGACTGCCGCCGCCCCGTGCGACCAGCCCCTGAGCAACGGCTTCGGAACCGTGGCCACCGGGAGGTTCATGACACGCCGCATCATAAAAGCCTGGAGGCGATCAATCCCACCGCAAGCGCGACCACGCCCCACGAAAACGCGCTGAGCGCTTTCTCCAGCGGCCGCAGCAAGGTGGCCGCGTCCAGCTGCACTGTTGATCCGTCGGCGAGCGTGACCTCGCCCGAGACGGATCGCGTTCTCCTACGCAGGGTGCGGGCCGGTGTGCTCAACGACCGCTGGCCGAAAGACAGCGCAAACGCTCCGGCGGCCGCGGCGACGGCTCCGACCGAGATGCTGCCTGCCTGCGCGAAGTAGGCGGTCAGGAGCGGGAAAGCGCCCCATGACAGCGCAAACCAGACGTCGCTGTGTACGCGGCCGCCGAGGAGCTCGAGGTTGTATGCGAAGACGAACAGCACCCCGAGCGCCATGAAGGGCAGCAGGCCGATGCCGATGAACGGAATGCCCGCGAATCCGAGGGCGACCGCGCCCGCGAGCCCGACCAGGGCGGCGGTCTTCAACGCCCAACCCGGGATTGCCGTGCGAAGGGGGCGCCCGTTGAGCTCGTCGAGGGCGTGAGCGGCGATGCCAACAGCAAGGAAGAACGCGGCCAGGGTGGCCACGAGGCGGAAGGCGCTGACGCTGGGCGCAAGGCCCGCGCCGATGACGACGTACGAGAGATGCCAGGCCGTGTAGGGCGGGTGCAGGAGAGCCCAGACGTCCCGGCGCCACCCCCGCCCGAGCGCCGTGTAGTAGGCAGGCGCGAGAGTCTCAGGCACGTTTCATGCCCCATATGACGACGCCCCCACCAAGGCTCATCGCGCGGTGTTCGACGCCGATCATCCCGGCCGCCTCGTACGCCTCGACCAACCGGCGCAGCGGCAAGCGGCGGTAGTGGGCGGAGATGTTGGGGCCGAGGAATCGGCCGACGTCCCACCAGGCCCGCCCTCCCAGCGCGAACCCGGCCACGGGGAGCACCGCGCGCGTGTACAGCCACCAGGCGGCGTGCCAGAAGGCGTTTTGGGGCACGTAGAAATCCAGCCCGGCCATCACCCCGCCCGGGCGAAGCACGCGCGACATTTCGGCGATGGTGGCTGCGGGGTCATCGACATATCGAAGGACATACGTGAAGCTGACCGCGTCGAAGGTGCCGCCGGCAAATGGCAGCTCTTCGGCCAGTGCGGCCTCGAGCTCGATGCGTCCCGTCAGCCCCGCGGCGGCCACCCGCAGTCGCCCGAGCTCGAGCATCTCCTGGCTGACGTCCACCCCGGTGATGCCGGCGTTGGTCTGGCGCGCGATCGCGATCGCGACCCCGGCCGTGCCAGTGGCAACGTCGAGGACCCGGCGCGGACCAGCGGCAACCACTCGTTTGACGAGCTCCGCGCGCCAGCGCCGGTTCTGTCCAAAGGACAAAATCTCGGCCAGCAGGTCATAGCGTCTAGGCAGCCGTCGAAACAGCTTCACCGCGAACGCGTTCTGAGCGCCGCCTATGGACATTTCATGGCCCACACTACGGGTACTGTGACCGGATACGGGCGGTGACCACAGGAGCCGGCGCGGATGTCGAGCGCTTCGCCGCCTGGCAGCGCGACACTCTGGAGGTGCGCGCGGCCGACTCGGAGGTGATCACGATCGGGCCGTTTCACGTTGCCATGTCTCAGGACAAACAAGCTCCCTCGCTCAGCTGGGTCACCCTGGTGGAAGGCGCAGCGACCGAAGCCGAAACCGTGAAGGCGGTCCCCAAATTGAAAGCGGCGCTCAAGAAGCACAAGGCGGCGCTGGAGATCGAGTACAACGACGCGGTCTTTCCAGACGTGGGCCCGTGGCTGGAGTCCGCCGGCCTGAAGCTGGCAGAGAAAAACCCGTTGATGTCGTGCCGCCCCGGCGCATTCAAACCGTTCGTCGCGCCCGAGGTGCACCTCACACAGCTCCGTTCCACGGCGATACCGGCCGAGCTGGAGGCCTTTCAGCAGATCCACTGGACCGACGGCGGCGATGTCGACCGGCCTGTCCCATCGATCGACCAGCTCCGGGTCGCCCTCGCCGCTCCCGGCAGCGCGTTCTTGCTGGCGTGGCTGGACTGGGAGGCGGCCGGCACCGGGGTTTCGCATTCGCTCAAGGGGGCGGCAGAGGTGGTCGGCGTCGTCACGCAGAAGAAGATGCGGCGGCGGGGCGTGGCCGCGACGGTAACCTCGGAGCTGGTCAGGCGGCACTTCGAGGGTGGAGGCGACTTCGTGTTCCTCGATGCCGCCAATGAGGAGGCGGCGAGGGTCTACGAGCGGCTGGGGTTCTCGCGTTTCGGAGCGAACCTGGTCTACCACTGAGCCCGGCGGCGACCCCCATCCCTGGCGCTATCGTTGCGAATGTCGTGGCCTCCCCCATCAACCCCCTGCCGGAGCAGCCCTCGTCCGGCCCGGCGGGCAAACCGCCTCCGATCATCCTCAAGGAGGTCTACGACCTCCGGTTCGACGAGGCGGACGAGGCGCGCAAGGATGCCATATGGCAGGAGCTGGGCCGGTTCCTGCAGCGCTTCGTCCCCCGCGACGGTCGGGTGGTGGACATCGCGTGCGACCTCGGCTATTTCATCCGCAACATCCAGGCCGCGGACCGCTGGGCCACCGACATCCGCGATGTCGCCGCGGCTCTGCCTTCGGATGTCCATTTCGTCCACGCCAGCGGGCTGGAGCTGGGGGACGTGCTGCCGGCGGAAAGCTTCGACCTCGCCTTCTTCAGCAACTACCTCGAGCACCTGCCTTCGACCGAGGCCGTCCTCCAGCAGCTGCGGGTCGCGTTCGAGCTGTTGAAGCCGGGCGGCCGCATCCTCATCCTGCAGCCGAACATCCGCCTGATCGGCGGCTCGTACTGGGATTTCATCGACCACCAGACGGCGCTGACCGAAAGAAGCCTGGCCGAGGCCGCGACCATGGCCGGCTTCAAGACCAAAGAGGTCATCGCTCGCTTCCTGCCCTACACGACCAAGAGCCGGTTCCCGCAGCATCCTCTGCTGGTGCGCGCGTACCTAGCGTTTCCGGCGGCGTGGTTGGTGTTCGGAAAGCAGACTCTCTACCTGGGGGAGAAGCCCCCTAGATAAATCGAACGGGATGCTGAGCGATGAGTGGGCCAGGCATCCGCTCAGTGCGGGCCGCGCGACTCGGCTTCTCGTGAGCGCCGCCAGCGCTCTTCAGCTTCGGCCCGATCGCCGCGCAGCTCGGCGACCCTGGCGAGCGCACGCCAGGTCCAGCCCGGCAGCTGGCGGTCCCCAAGCTCCTCTGCGATCCGGATGGCATGCCGCAGGTCCTCCTCGGCCTCATCGAGCCGGCCCAGCTCGCGCTTGGCGATGCCGCGCGCTGCCCTCGCATCCGCAAGCTCCCAGCGTGCACCCAGCTCGGTGAAAATCGCCACGCCACGGTCGAACCACGGCAGCGCTTCCTCGTGTCGCCCGAGGTCGTCGAAAACGCGACCCTTCTGCACCGAGGTGTTGGCGACGCTGAACTGGTCTCCAGTCTCCTCGGCCACCGCGCTCGCCTCGTCCACCAGCTGCAGCGCTCCCTCCGGGTCTTTCATCTCGCTCCGGTTGATGGAAAGCGCGGTGAGGGCTCGCACTCGAGCCCAGTGATCTCTCTCGGGTACCAGGGCGAGCGCACGCCGCCAGATCACCTCGGCTTCGTCGAACTTCTCTCGCGTCCACGGAACCCATCCCGCGAAGAGCAGCGTCCGCACGATGGCCCAGTTCTCGCCCAGCTTCTCCGCCGCCTCCAGCGATCGATCCAGCAGCTTCTCGGCCTTGTCGACGTCGGCCTCGAAGTTGATGGCGATGTCGCCGAGAAAGCGCAGTGCGAGCGTCAGCGCGAACAGGTCGCCGGTGGCCTCTGCCAGCCCCACGGCCCGGTTCAACGCGACGGTCGCTTGTGGATAGTCGCCCAGCCAGTAGCGCGCCTCACCCAGGCCGGCCAGGATTCGTGCTTCGCGCACCCCCCAGTCTTCCTGCGGCCCGGCCATGACAAGCGCGCGCTCGTACCGATCGATCGCCGACCGGATCTCCATACGTCTTCGAGCGCGATCGCCCGCGACGAGCAGGGCGTCCGCGGCACGATCGGGCGCGGCGCGGTCGTTCGGGTCCAGGTCGAGCGAGGCCACCGCGGCAAGCTCGTAGTGGTCGGCCGCAATCGATGAACGGCCCCTGTCCAGCAGGTGCTCGGCAACCAGGATGTGGAGGCGGAGCCGCTCCCTTTTGGGCAGGCTGGAGTAGGCGACCTCCTTGAGCGTCGCGTGGCGCATCCGCCAAACCGCCAGCCCTGACGCCCGCTCCTCGCGCACGATGACCTCGGCGTCCTCGAGCTCCTGCAGCTCCTGAACCGTGGCGACATCGTCGACCACCGCGAGCTCCTCGCGATCGAACCCGTACAGGAAGACGGATGCCCTGCGGGCCAGCTCGCGCAATCTGGCCGGCAGAGCGTCGAGCCGAGCGCCCACTACCGCCTGCACCGTAGGCGGCAGAGGCACGCGAGCGCCGGGACCTGCGCCGTCGCCGTTCGGCATGAGCATGCCGGTCGTCTCGATGATGAAGAATGGGTTGCCGCCTGCGCGGCTGGCGATCTCGACCGCCTGGCCCTCGGCGATATGACCGCCGCCGGCGTGGCGGACGAGGTGGATCGACTCCTCGGGGCTCAGCGGTTCCAGCCGGAGCAGCACCGCGTTCCCGCTCGCCGACCCCCAGTCCGGCCGCTGCTCGAGCAGCTCGTTGCGCGCGAGCGTGACGATCAGCGCGCGCCGAGGCCCACGCCGGCCGGGGACGGCCAGGCGTTCGATGAGGTCGAGCATCGGCGGCTTGAGGCTGTGGGCGTCCTCGAAGAGGAGCATCACGGGGTGATCGCGCGCCATGCCGTCGACGACGGCAATGAAACCCGCCTGGACGTCATTGACGAAGGCCGCCTCCTCGCGCGGCTCCGCCAGCCCGAACAGGAGGGCAAGCCGCTGGACGGTGCGCTCGGCTTCCGACGGATCGTTCCAACGATCGACAAGCTCGCGGAGGCGCCGGCGGATCTTCTCAGGCGGGTCGCCCGCCTCGATCCCGGCGAGGTCTCCGACGATGGCGGCCGCCGGGGAGAACGTGGCCGTGTCGGTGTAAGACCGAGCCTGGCCGTGCAGGACGACCACCGCGGCGCCGACGCCGGCGGCGAGCTCATCGGCCAGGCGTGATTTGCCGATGCCCGGCTCTCCAACGACAGTCACCAGGACGGGGCGGCCCGTCGTCGCAAGGCCGAGGCTCTGGTCGAGGATGGCCTGCTCGCCGGCTCGTCCGACGAATGGGATCGTGCGCCGTGCGGAGCGGGTCGTGAGTCCTTCGACCGGGTAAGCGTCGAGCGCCTCATCGAAACCCTTGGCCCTGACCCGGCGGCGGCGGCCATAAGAGACCTTCGTCGTGGTCAGGGCGTGAGTCGTGGTGCCGGCGAGCAGCTGGCTCGCCTGCGCGGCTGACTGCAGCCGCGCGGCCGCATTCACTACCGGCCCGGTCACCAGCATCTGCCCGCTGGGGTTGCGCCCCATGGCCGCCTCGCCGGACTCGATCCCGATCCGGACCTCGAGCGGCTCTGACAGCCCGGCCGCCTCACCGAGACGGCGGGTGCGACCGCGAATGGCCAGGCCGGCGCGAACCGCGCGCAGCGCGTCGTCCTCGTGCACTTGAGGCATTCCGAAGACGGCCATCACGGCATCGCCGATGAATTTCTCGGGCCGGCCCCTGAGCGCAAGCAGCTCCTCCGCGGCCGCGTCGAAGAACTGCCCGAGCACCTCGCGAGACCGCTCAGGGTCTAGCCTCCGGCCCAGCCCCGTCGAGTCGACGATGTCGGCGAACAGGACGGTGACCATCTTCCGCTCCTCGGTGCCCGCGAGCGGACCGGCCGCGGCGCCGCAGTTCGGGCAGAAGCGAGCCGCGTCCGGGAGCGGACGGCCGCAAACCGAGCACGACATGACCATCACTGCAGAATATGCTGCAACGCATGAGCGATCCCAAGACCGAAGCGCTCGGCCAGGTCCCGCTGTTCTCGCACCTGTCGCATCGCGAGCTCGAGTTCGTCGCCAGCAGGACGGACGAGGTCGATGCCCCGGCCGGCAAGCGCTTGACGACGCAGGGGCACCCTGGGGATACCTTCTACGTGCTGCTCGACGGCAAGGCCGAGGTGGAGATCGACGGCAAACCGCGCCGCATTCTGAAGGCGGGGGACTTTTTCGGCGAGATCAGCATGCTGGATCGAGGCCTCGGCACGGCGACCATAACCACGACCACAGACGCTCGGCTGCTCGTGATGAGCCATGCGCAGTTCCGGGATGCGATCAAGGCCAACGATTCGTTACTGGTCAAGGTCCTGGCCGCGATGGGCGAGCGTCTGCGGGCGGACCTGGCGGCCCTACACCAGCACGATTAGCTGCGCGCCCGATCAGGCTGCGGAGCAGCGGCTCATCGCAGCCTCACCGTAGCAGGCGCTTCGGAGCCACCCGCCGGTAAGCGCGCTCGACCACGATTGCGACTTCGTCCCAGTCGACGTCGACGTCGAGATATACGCCGAGCCAGTCGCGATGACGCACGTAGGGCGGCCGGAAGAACCGTTCTGGGTCCGCCTTCACTAGCATCTCTTGCGCGCCCTCGGGCGCGGCGCACCACGCGCTGAGATGGTCGTCGTGGTGATGGTCGGCGGTCGTGACGAAGAGTTTTCCAGCGACGAACCATGCCGGCTCACCGTGGCTGGGGCGTTCCGTCACCTCGGGGAGGTCGAGGCAGAGGCGTCGAAGCCGCTCGGTCGTGGCCGGATCGTTGGGCCTTTTCATAACCGAACGTCAGAGTGTCTTCTCGAAGCAGATGCTGGTGGGCGAGGACGCGTACTCCCCCCAACAGTCGATCTGGGTGCAGCCGGCGCGGCGATAGAGCGAGATCGCCGCCTCCTGGTGAACGCCCGTCTCGAGCACGAGCCGTCGCACGCCCAGCTGCCTGGCGGCGGCTTCGAGCCCGGCCAGCACGGCCCGCCCGACTCCCTTGCCGCGTTGATCAGGCTCGACATACATCCGTTTCGCTTCCGCGGTCGTCGGGTCGATCAGGCGGATGGCGCCACAGCCGACCGCCCGGTCACCTTCGCGCGCCACGAGAAAGGTGCCGCGGCCTTCGTCGAGATCTTCCGCCTCGAGGTTCGGCCCGAAACGCTGCTCGGGCGGATAGAGCTCGGCGAGCCCGGCGTCCAGCGCCGCGACCAAGCGTCGTGCGTCGGTTGAATTGAACGGCTCAGCTGTGATGGACAGGCTCATGTCGTGCATAACCTGGTGCTCCCGGCATTCCACAATAAGAACCTTTGTGGAATTGTTAAGACCGCGGCGATCACCCTGCGTCAATGGAATGCGACTGTCTTCGTCCGAAGCGGAAAGGTCGGTATGACGAACTGGCGTGGGCTCAGTCGGTCGGTGCCGGCAGCTCAGGTTGACCATCTTCGGCGAGCCTCAGAGGTCTGGACCGGCGATCAATTGCCGTGGGGAGTGCTGGCGATTTGCGTAGCCGACGGCCAGCGCGAGGACAGTGGCCCAACCCAGCGCGCGTATCTCCTCAGCCCGACTCGCTCGCTCACGGGCTGGGAGTGAACAGCTTCCAGTGCCCCTCGGAGACGACTTCGACGGTGCCGTCGCTCACTTTGATGGCGGTCTGATCGTCAATCGCATACGCCGGTACCGGCATACGGGTGGCCCATCGTTCTGCGTTGGCCATGGAATTGTCCGGCATGTCCTCGTGATCCACGTGAGGGAAGATTGAAAAATCGACCAATCCCAGCGCTTCATCGCCGCCGGTGGGCGGCTTCCAGATGACGAAGTCCTCGCCGATCTTGGGGGTCATCACCAAGCTCCCGGCGCTCAGTCCAACCCAGACCGTCTCCTGCAGCGACGGCAAGAGGTCGGCCAGTCCAGACTGCCGCATCCAGTGGCACAGATACAGGGAATCGCCGCCATTCACCAGCAGGGCGTCGGTCTCCTTGACCATCGGGACCCACTGCTCTTCACCGATGCTTGGCAGCGCAGTGAGCTCCAGCACTCCCAACGACTTCCAGCCCAGCTCGCACATGGGGCAGCGGGGTTCTCGTCCGCTGATGAACCGCCATGCCGCGCCAGGACCGGCCATGGGGTGCCCGTACGATGCGGTGGGTATGCAGAGGGCGCTGGACTCGCCAATCGGTTTGCCCAGGAGGTCGACCAGCGCGTCGTGGATGCTCGTGTTCTTGATGCCGGCGGACGTGAGGAGAAGCCTCATGCTGCCTCCTGGGGTCACGGTGAGGAGTGGTGCTTGCGGAGAGACTCGCCCACGAATCATCGCTCGCCGTAGCCTTCGAGGGGATTCCCGCACTCGGTGACGTCAGTTCTCGTCGGCCCCGCGATCGTCGAGGGCCGGCATTCGATTCAACCCCCGTTCATCGTGCCAACTCAAATGGTTCGCGTTCTGTCAAGAGTAGTGCGCCTGGCAGGAATCGAACCTGCTGCCTTTTGCCCCCGGCCAGCGTAATGTCCGCGGCCATGGCCATCGAAAAGTCCGCACCCCTCGTCTGACCTGACCAGCCGCCGGTGTGCCCCGGTGGGCGAAGGTGTTGGTGCCTAAACCACACCCCACGCCACACCGGAGGCACCCCGACATTGAAAACGACGAGGGAGCAATTGGACATCATCAACGCCTACCAAGAGTTGGGTTCCTACCGGGCGGCCGCGCGTCTGTGCGGCACGACCGACAAGACATCGAAGCGGGCGCTGACGCGCCGGCTCAGCGGCGAGTACGCCTACCGCCAGCGACCGGTGGTGGTCAGCAACACCGACACGGTCAAGCATCTGGTCGCGGACAAAGTGCGGACCAGCGACGGTCTCATCACTGCCAAGCGACTGCTGCCCATGGCCCGGGCGGCGGGCTACACAGGCTCGCTGCGCAACCTGCGTCGGGCGGTGGCCAGGGCGAAGTCGGAGTGGCGGCGGCGACGGCGGGTCTACCGACCCTGGCAGCCGCTGCCCGGTGAGCACCTGGTGGTGGACTGGACCCAGCGCGGCCGGCTGCACATGTTCTGTGCGGTATTGGCCTGGAGTCGCTGGCGCTTTGTGCGCTTCGCCACCGACGAGCAACGGGAGACGACGCTGCGCCTCCTGGCGGAGTGTCTCGAGGAGCTGGGCGGCGTGCCGGCGGTGGTCCTCACCGACCGGATGAGCTGTCTGAAGGCGGGCACGGTGGCGAACGTGGTCGTGCCTCACCCTGACTACGTCCGCTTCGCCGCCCACTATCGCTTCCGCCCCGACTTCTGCGAGGCCGCCGACCCCGAATCGAAGGGCGTCGTCGAAAACCTCGCCGCCTACGCCCAGCGCGACCTGGCCGCGTTGCTGGATGGTGACGACGTCGCGGCTGCCAATCGGGCGGCGCTGCTCTGGTGCTTGGAGGTCAACGCCAGCGAGCACTCCGAGATCTGCGCGGTGCCCCAGGTGCGCCTGGAGGAGGAGCGCAAGGTGCTCCGCTCGCTGCCCTCGCTGCGACCTCCCTTGCGGCGCGGCGAACTGCGCAAGGTCGACAAGCTGCAGACCGTGCGCTTCGGCTCGGCGCGCTACTCGGTGCCGACCGAATACCTCGGTCATCAGGTCGAGGTGAGCGTGCTCGACGCCGAGGTGGTGGTGAGGGTGGGCGAGCGCGAGCTGGCTCGGCACCCGCTCTGTCCACCCGGTGCGGCCTCAATTCTCGACCAGCACTATGGCGGGCCACGACTCCGACCGACACGACCAGTGCGGGTGCGGACGGCGGTCGAGCGTGACTTCATCGCCCTCGGTCCCAGCGCCGAAGCCTTCCTGCGCGCGGCTGCTGCGGCAGGCACGCAGCGCCTGGCCAGCGAGCTCGCCGACATGCTGACACTGGAGCGCAGCTGGGGACGCGAAGCGCTGGTCGCCGCAATCGCCCGCGGCCTCGAGTTCCGGCGCTTCCGGGCTGAGGACCTGCGCTCGATTCTGGCCAGCAACGGAGCCACCCCGCGACCGACGCCCAGCGGTCAGCCGCTCGAGCTGACATTGCCGTCGGTGCCAGTCCGTCCGCTGAGCACCTACGCGTTGGAGGCGCTGCGATGACTGCCGCCACAGCGCCTCCACTGGCGCCTGACCTGGTCGCCGGACTGCGCCCCGCCTCAAGCTCGCCCGCATCCGCCAAATCGGACCCCAGGTCTGTCAGACCGCCAAGACCCAGCGCTGGGTTCCCGAAGAGTTACTGCGCACCCTCATCGAGGCCGAGATTGCCGCTCGCGACGAGTCCAACCTCCGCGCTCGCCTCAAGCAGGCCGGATTCCCGGTCACCAAGACCCTGGCCGAGTTCCAGGTCCAGCTCTCCTCAGTGCCGCAGGCGACCGTCGACTATTTGGCCTCGCTGGAATGGCTGCGCGCCAAAGAGAACCCTTGCTTGCTCGGCCCTGCGGGGACCGGGAAATCGCATTTGCTCATCGCTATCGGTCACGCCGCGGTCGCGGCTGGACATCGCGTCCGCTACTTCACTGCAGTCGACCTGGTCGAGACCCTCTACCGCGGCCTCGCCGACAACTCCGTCGGCCGGGTCATCGACAACTTGCTTCGCGTCGACTTTGTTGTCGTCGACGAGATTGGCTTTGCACCCCTAGACGCTACCGGCAGCCAGCTCTTCTTCCGCTTCTTCTCCTCTGCCTACGAGCGGGTCAGCCTCGGCGTCGCCAGCCACTGGCCCTTCGACCAGTGGGGCCGCTTCCTGCCCGAGCACACCACCGCCGTCTCCATGCTCGACCGCCTCCTCCACCACGCCGTGGTCGTAGTCACCGAGGGCGAGTCGTTCCGCATGCGCGAGGCGCGCAGTCGAGGGGGTGGCCCGCCGAAGAGCTAAACGGGCTCGGCGCCCGAGGTCTCCCAGGTCAACGAGCTTGGCTTCCGCGCCTCTACGGGCTTCTCAGGGCCTCGCTTTTCGAGCCCACCCGTCCGAACCGGCTGCGGCGGCCAAAAGTGCGGACTTTTCGTTGGCCACGGACGCGGATTTTCCGATGGCCGTTGACACCTTTCGGTCCGGAGAAATGGGAGCGTTCACCCCGACCGTCCCCACATGTCCCCGATGACATTGTTTCGTATTCGGACATGCGGGCAGTCCATCCGCTCACGACCCGGCATGACCCCGCCTGTCCCCGGACGTTTGTGACCATTCAGGTGACCAAGGGCCACGATCGGAGTCAAGTCTCGTCAGGGAAGTGCGACGTGTCGCGGATGTCGGACGGGCCGACCATGAAAGGGTTGACCCAGTAGCCGCTGCTTCGCTGCGGTTCGAGGTAGACGAACCACGGACTCGTGTCGTTTCCGGACGGTCGGATTTCGAGAACCCAATCGCGCGTCACGCTCTCTGGCCCCAACACGCCGAGCCTCGCTTCCCGCCGGTTCCTCGAGTAGCTGCGCTTTCGCATCGCCTCTCCCACCGTAGCTACGTACTCCGAACCGTTATGCACGAAACGGATAGACCGGACTCGTTTCACGCTGCCAGAGTACCGACCTCGCATCGCTGGCAGCGACCTAGGCCAAACCGTCCACTACGGCGGCGATCCGCATCGCTGCGTCTTCTTGGAGCGCGGGGATGACGTGCGAGTAACGGTCGAGCGTAATCGCGATTGAGCTATGCCCTAGCCGCTCTTGGACGACCTCCGCACTTCCCTTCGGCGTGGCTGGACTTCCTCTTGATCGGCGTCAGGGACGGCGGGCCGGGACCGGGAAGAGCGCGGTAACGGGGCAAGCCTACAGGTGACTCTCGGCCTCGCTCAGGACCAGTGGGACGAAATGGTGTAAGGCGGGCAGCTCCGTAGCCTCAAGTTGCTGCACAAGATCTTCGTCAGTCGTGATCAACAGGCAACCGTCACTCGCGGCAGCCGCACAGCTAACCCACCGCCGGTCATTGGGATCATATTCGCCCGGAATTTCAGGTGGATCGCCAGTGTGCCGATGTTTCGCTGGATCAATAATCATGTTCCTGAAACTACGGAGCAGTCGGTTCCACAGGACTCCCTTGTACGAGGCACTCCAGAACCGACCAAAACACGTGTCGTAAACGTCGTACGAAATTGCCCATACGTGTTGGTCTTGAACCGTTTGGAGGACTTCAGCTGCCAGGTCGCGCGCCCTTTGATCCGCCGGATCGACAACTTCATGCGATCGTGGACTGCGTTCCGAACCCAGCGCGCGAATGAAGAGTCCCTCGTCGGTTACAACCTCAGTCACGCCGCTTCATAAGCTCGATCTGCCGTTTCAACTGCTCCTCGTTAGTTTCGAAGAAGCCCCTCAGGCCGCCGACAATCTGACCTCGATCGTCGACCTCCATCGGCTCAACCTTTCCACCGTCCACGTAATAGACGGCGAGGTCTGCAGGGTTCAGTGCGCCCTCGAGTATCAGGGTCAGAATCGACTCCAACAGGTGTTCGCTCTGTGTCGTGCAGATGAGCGTCAAGGTCTTGGCAAACTCCACCAGCATCCGGGCAATGTCTGGCTGAGCAGCCGGATGGAGGTGCAGTTCCGGCTCCTCTATTCCAACTGTCGTAACGATCTGTTGCGGCCAAGTCGGACGAGGGGTTCGAGCCAGCTCCAACTGGGTAATGATCCAGATCGTTTGAATCAGGCCAGCTCCGACGTGAACGACGTTGTGACGTTGATTGCCAGTAATCGCAACCAAGCTCACTTTTCGATCCGGAATCAAGTCTTTGTCGATCTTGTATCCGAACAATTGCAAGCAGCGGTCGGACACCGCCTGCAGCACATGGTCGTTGTAGGCCAGAGTATCGATCAACTCGCTGGCTGTACGAGGATTCTCGGAAGGCACCTGACCCAGATTGAAAATGCTGTTCTCAACATGACGACTACTGGACACGTAGCGGAACGCCTGGAGGGCGGAGTACAAGCCGCCTGCGGCTAGCGGCTGAAGTGCGGTCAGCACGTAATTCCGTACCGCATCGCTCTGCCCGACGTCTAACCCTGCGATGCTCACCGGTAAGGGCGGGATTTGTGGTTGCATCTGCCAGGGCGAGTAGACCGCGTGGGAGATGCGTAGCTTTTCAATACCAGGCAGGTTTCGCGTCTGCGATCGCAAATCGTCTGCGGACAGCAGCCAACCAGCATTGCCGTCGGTTTCGAGGACAACGGCACGCCCCAGCGGTGCCTCAGTTCTGTATCGAATCGAGCTAGTGACGTTTCCGCGCGGCCCAAACTCTGCTGAGAAGTCTGCGGTGATCGGTGCTGAGGGCAGGCTCTGGTTCCATTCCCCAACGCTCGATTGCCATTGCAATCCGACTATGAATGGCCTCATCGGACTCTGACGCGAATATCCCCGCGATAGACGCTCGACGTCCTGTCCGAGATCCACGAGTTGGCCAACTGTTACGACCCGCTGCTCGCCAGCCGATTGAGCTACCAAGGCTGCAGCTTGGAGAAGTGACGACTTCCCGACATTGTTACGACCGACCAAAAGGGTGAGCGGCGCCAGCCGAAGGTCGGCTTTCTCTAAAGCTTTGAAATCTCTGAGGCTCAGTCCGGTCAGTCGCATCGCTCTCGATTACGGCCCTCAGATTAACTGGCCGGAACCGACTCAAGGCGAGCCAATCGAAGTCAGGCCAAAAGCCTGTTACATGCGCCAGAGCCAGCACTGCTAACCCCAGATCGCCTTCTTCGCGGCCTCACTCATGACATCGACGAGCACGGCTCGAAGCGCGCTTGCGGTTCCGTCCCGGCTTTCGCGGCCAGACGCTTGAATCGGCCAGCTGCAACTTGGGTCCGTGGCGTATCGCGTGTGAGGTCGTCGAGACTCGCGATCAGCTGGATTCGCTCGTCGTCTGACAGACGCTCCGCATCAGTAGCTAGTTCACGCGCAGCCTCAAGTCGCCGCGCCGTCCACGGAAACGGCTTGCCGCAGTCGCCACAGAATGCCGGTGGTTCGTAGCTGACACCGACGCCAGCGCTGTTGAGGTAGAAGCCTGGAATTGGTTGGTTGCACGTCGGTCACGCCGTGATGATGGCTTCACCGCACTGCTCGCAGAACTTCCTCATTCGTTGCGGAACCGTCTCGGACATTGACGTGACGACATGTCCATTGAGGCAAATCTGGGCGGTGTCGTATCCCTCGCGCACTCGGTGAATCCTAAACCGCTTTGACGGCGGAACTCGCCGCGACACTTCCAGACAGGCACACCACGTCGGAGATAGAAAAGGCCGGGGTATCCAAACCCCGGCCCACTGGTTCCGTGTTTACTTCTTGCTGCTGGCCTTGCTCTTGCCGCTCTTGGTCGCCTGGTCGAACGCAGCCCGGATGCGCTTACCCGCTGCGCTTATCCCACTGGCACGAACCGCCTTCACGGAGGCGGACTTCGACACGTCCGCGTTCTTCGCGAGGACCTTCTTGACCGCTGCCAACCGCTCCGCGTCGGTCACGCGCTCCTTGGACTCCGGCTTGGCGGGCCTTCCGCGCGGGCGCTGCCGGCCTGGTGGCCTCCTTGGCCTTCCGCTCGGCGGTCGCCTTCTTGACCTGCTCACGCTCCGCCTTGACTTCCGTTTCCGCCTTCGCGATCTTCCACCTTGTCAGCGGCTTCGATCTTGGCCCGCTCCGCTGCGACCTTCACCGCTCGCTCTGTTTCCATCGTGGCTGCGTTCGTTGACATCGGGTACTCTCCCTGCCGGGAGCTCCGGGCCGGTGAGTTCGACACCGTGCCCTGCAGCTCCCGCTTTGCGGCCCGAGATGGTGGAGCCTGAGGGTGGCGAAGGCAAGGCTTCATCCCTGATCGCCCGCCATGGGTTCCGATCCCGCCCGCACACCCGCAGGCAGCGCCCTACGGTGTTCCAGGCGGACCTGTGGACGCCAACCCCGACATTCCGGGCATCGATGGCATCACCACCGAGGCAGGGGTCGTGGCCCAGGGGCGGGACCGGGGACGGTTTGTTACCATTCCGTGACCATTCGGATTGATCACGGCACCAAGAGCCACAGGGTCGATGTGGGGTTTGAATTCGGTTGGATGGTGCGCCTGGCAGGAATCGAACCTGCTGCCTTTCGGTCCGGAGCCGAACGCTCTGTCCGGTGAGCTACAGGCGCGCGAGCGGTTCAGTTTAGACTGCGGCCTTCGTGGGTCGATCTCCAGCCTTCGTGGTCCTCATCGTTCTAGTGGCCGTATGCCAGGGCACCCCGCAGCCGACCCCGACGCCGACCCCCAGCCCAACGCCCCACACGGCTGTGGCCGACGCCGTGCTGCAGCAGGCTGACGTCCCCACCGGGCTCAATTTGTGCGCAGGCTCTGGGACGTTCGACGCTTACATCACCAACCTGCAGACATCCCAGCCCGCGCTGGCGAGCCGCCTCAGCGACGAATGGCAATCCATGCGCACGATGGGCGCCACCGCCGCAGCGATCTCGCTCTACACATCTGATGATTCCGCCTGCGCCGCCGAGCTTGCCGCCGTCTCCAAAGCGAAAAGCGCGACCGGCTTCGTCGCGGTGTTCGGCGACGAGGGCCAGGCCGATCGGGCCTGGCAGTCAGGAGTGCTCGGGTTCACGCCTCCCGCGCCGGGTGAGCTGCCGCCCGGGCTGAATCGCGGAGCTGCCACCGGCCTCGGCCTGAGCGCCTGGACCTACGACCGCCAGTCGGTGCGGCTGGCGTGCTGGCACAGGTCGGTCTTCGTGGCGCTGGTCGTGCTGACGAACCTCGACCTCAACGCCTTCAAGGCGGCGACGACCGCCGTCGATGCTCGTCTGACCTGAATCGATCAGATCCAGCCCATCCAGCCGTACGGAACGCAACCGATCTCGGGGCGGCAATCAGCTCTGAGAGTGGCGTGATATGCGCTCTGGTCCGCATCCAGCTGGTCGAAGACATGTGGATTGGACCAGAACGCATCCCATTCATTGCACGTCGCCAGCCGGTGAGATTGATCGGTCAGCGACTGCAGGTCTTTGACGGCAATCGAGGCATGCGTCGCTTCGTGGATGTAAAGAACATGCATCAAGGCGTTCCAGGCTTCCACGAGCCGGATTGCCACGTTGCCCACGGCCGGCGTCCATTGCGGGAGCAAGAGGTACTGCCGAAATTGGAAAGTGGCGGTGCGCGGGCTGTAACACACTACAGACGGCCCGACCTCTGTTCCTTCGAGCGCCCACGCCGATTTGTTGCTCGGCTGCCCTGGATCCGACAGGCAGTGGTAGACCTGGCACAAATCATCACCGTCGAGGCTCGCTGTCAGCTCCGGCTGCGTGACCCCGTGAACCACGAAATAGTGAACGTCAAAGGTCGCCGTCGTCGGTGGAACCCACACCGCGGGCTGCCCAAACCACAGGGCCTGGATATCATCGAGCGGCACGGTAGCGGCGGCCGCGGTGGCCGCGCGCTTCTCCGCGACGGCGGTCGCAATGGTTGAGTTTGGCGCGCACGCTCCCAGGAGGCCGGCGAGCACCAGGACACTCAAGTAAACCGACCTCTTTACGCGCACGACGGCTCAGTTTAGGCAGCGCCCCTTCTGGCGCTCATCAAATCTCGCCAATTGCTCGCCTAAACTAAACCGCTCGCGCGCCTGTAGCTCACCGGATAGAGCGCTTGCCTGCGGAGCAAGAGGCAGCAAGTTCGATTCTTGCCAGGCGCACCAACTCGCCCATCTGAACTCGAACAGCAGCGCTTGCCTGCGATTGCTGCCCGATTGGCAAGCGCTGCAAATGACCTTGCTTTTCGCAATGGCAAGCGCTGTTGTCCAGCGGCTTCCGAATCAAACCCGCTGTAAGGAGTCGCCATGCCAGCGCAACTAAAGGTCGTCAAGCCCACTGCACCACCGGCCATCGCCAGCCTGATCGAGGACTACCTGGCCTACTGCAAGGCCAAGGGCCTCTCGCCGCGGACGTACGACAACGCCTACGCCTACCCGCTGCGCCGCGTTCTGCTGCCGTGGTGTACACGCGAGCGCATCACTGAGCCGAAGCAGCTGACAAGCCGCGGCCTGGCGCACCTCACTGCGCAGCTGCTGGAGGACGGCGGCGCCCGGGGGAAGTTGTCGCCGCACTCGGTGCATGCCCACACCCGGGCGATCAACCACTTCCTCAGCTGGGCGAACAAGGAAGGTGAGCTGGCCGGCGCAGCCAAGGCGGTGACACCCAAGCTGCCCAAGAAGCTGGTCGACGTGCTGAGCCGCGAGGAGATCGACCGCATGGAGGACGCTGGCCTCAACGAGCGCGACAAGCTGATCGTGCGTCTGCTGGCCGACACTGGCATCCGCGTGGGCGAACTGATCGCGCTCAGCCGCGGCGACGTGTTCGAGCGCGACCGCAACTGGTTCCTGAAGATCCACGGCAAGGGGCAGCGCGACCGCGTGGTGCCGCTGCCGCGCCTGGCGCCGCGCCTGCGCCGCTACATCGACAAGTACCGCCCGCGCGATGCACGCTCCGACCACGTCTTTGTGTCGCTGCGCCGCCGGCCCGATGGCGAGTACGAACCGATCACCGCGTCAGGCGCGCAGCAGCTGGTGCGGACGCTTGCGGTGCAGGCAGGCATCAAGAAGCGCGTGTACCCGCACCTGCTGCGGCACTCGTTCGCAACGTGGCAGCTGCAGCGCGGCACCAACCCCATCACGCTGGCCAACATCCTTGGCCACTCGTCGCTGGCGATGATCCAGAACGTGTACGCGCACCTCTCGCCGAGCGATGCATACGAGGCGATGGCTCAGGCGCTGCTGGCGGAGGACAAAGGTCGCGGCCGCTAAAGCGGCAACGCACACGAATCGCGCGAGATTTACCTAGCGCCCAACGCCGGGCAAGCAGCAGCCGGCGGAATCAGTGTGGTGGTCAACGTGGCCAGCGCCGCCGACCCCTATGACATCGCCAACGAGATGACATCGCCAACGAAGTGGGCTGGGAGCTAAGGAAGTTGCGTAGGTTCAGTTAGCTGGTGGCGGGCCCAGCGCAAAGATCACGCCATCGGCCATCGCGAGGTACTCCCGCGCTCGATCCGGTGTCACGTTCTCCTTCTCGCTTGGCCGATGCGCCGCCAGGTTGCGGAGGATCGTCATCCCTTCTACAGCGCGTGCGACCTCCGGGGTGATGGTGCCGGCCTTCTCGGCGGTGCGCAGCTTGGCAACGATGCCGCTGAGCGGCCGTTCGGGCTCCGCCCCGTTGCCGACCAGGTACGGCCGCAGCCGCTGGACAACTCGTTCATAAGCCTGGATCACGGCCCACCCCGGCTGTGAGTGCGCCACTCCTCCCAGTTCAGCGACCAGCGATCCGCCGGCGGCAGCCAACTCTGGTGGCGCCGGTTCGACCTGAGCTTCGACCCGCAACAGCTGGCGTTCCCATTCAACTTCAAGCGGCCCGGCCTTAAAGCGCTTCATCCGTTCGAACATGAGCGTCTTTAGTTCCCCACGGAAAACGATGGCAACGACCAGCACTACCAGGGGCCAGGCCAAAGACTGCACTAGCGCGGCGATGAAGCCCAGCGCGTTCACGGCTGCTGCTGGCGGGCGCGGCTCTGCTGCAGCTTCCATGGCTGGACGTAAGTCCACTCCAGCAGCTGGTCGAGGAACGCGAGTGCGTCCTCGGCGTCCTGTTGGGTCACGGTGTCCAGCCCATCGTCGCCAGGGTGCGCGCCGTCGTTGCCGAACAGGCGGACTTGGTCGGCCCAGTCGCCCAGCTGTGGGTGCAGATGACCCGTTTGAACCAATTCCTTGATCTGGTTGGCCAGCTTCCCCGGTTTTGCGTTTTGGTCGATGCAGACGCCCTGCGTTGCCCGGCGTGCCATCGCAGCTGCCGCCTTGTAAGCGGTGATACCCATGCACTTGTGCGCCTCGACCCAGTCCTCGGCGACCGGCTTTGGTAGTGACTGGTGCGGAGGCGCACTTCCAAGAGGCGGCCACTGCACTTCGAGCTTGGCCAGTTGCCAGCCTTGCTGGGTGCTAGCTCCCTCGCCCATCCGATACGTTGCACGCCTGCACTCTTCGCGCGGGCAAGCGACGATCTCGTGCACGTCGGTCATGCCTGGCTTGGCCCAGGCCGTTACCGCGACGCGCTCATATCGCACATCACGCTGGCACCACGGACAGGTTGCGTCGAGGCCAACCACTGCGTTGGAGGGTTCCCGGCCCGGGCGGCAATGAAACGTGCTTGCCACCAGGTTGCCGGAACGCGCGCAACCGCTTCGACGTAGCGGCATCCTGGACGCAAGCGCTGCTGCTGAACTCAAACCGGCCGCGGTGGGCAAAAGCCATGCCTGCGGAGCAAGAGGCAGCAAGTTCGATTCTTGCCAGGCGCACCACCATGCCAAACCGAATTGGCCAGAGCGATGTACGGCCGAGCTCACCGCAGACGCTGGCGCGGTAGGGTCTACTGGCCGCTCAAGTCTGACCCACCCGCGGCCAGCTGCCGAGGACAGCCGTCATAGTCGAGCGCGTCTCCCCCCCGCCGATTACATAGATGAAGGTATATCCGTCAGGCCGTGTCGGCGGCCCAGATCCGCAATCCGGCGCGCACGAGGCTTCCTCGAGATAGAAAAGGGTCGAGCTGTTGAGGAAGATGGGTGATGAGCGCAGGCTGTGCGGCTCGTTGAACGGGCCCCCAGGCGACGGGGGGGCCCATAGATATGTGTGGGGTGTGCCGATCGGTGGAGCACTGTCTCCGCTGGTCAAGTCCCGGAACCAGAATGCGATGTAGTTGGCGCCGGCGTCGGCGCGCGGCGCAATCCAGTGCAGCGCCACATTGGTGGCCTGGATGGTGACACCGAAAGAGGGATCCCAGGAGTCCATCTCGGACTTCTGTGGTCGGCGGAACCACAACCGGCTGCCGACACTCTCCCAGGTGGCCATCGTCCCCTGTGCCTGCGAATACACCAGGCTGCCGTCGGCTGCATTCCGCACCTGCAGCTCGTCGCCGCTTGCGGTGTACGTCTGCACCAGCGCGAAATACTTGCCGTCGGCCGAGAAGGCGAGGTAGGCGTAGTCCTCGTTCGGGTTCTGCGGTCGCCCGGGTGGGACCGGGCCCAGGCTCGCGACGACGCGATCAGCGCCGCCCTGTAGGAGGTGCAGCTTGACCGCATTCGAGTCGGAGGTGAGGTATGCGAGTGCGCTCTCGTCTGCATTCCATGCGTGTAACCCGTCCATGAGACCGCCACCCGTCCACTGTGCCCTCACCGTTGACGTACCCGAGAAGAGGTTGAGCGTGGCGATGACGCTTGCCCCAGCGGTGCCCGAGGACCCCATGGTGGCCGACCACGAGATCATCGTCTGCGTCACCAGCTGGGACTGCCATGCTCCGGCGAGGGTGCAGAGGGTCTGGGGGTTGACCGGGTCGCTGACGTCCGCGAGCACCGTGGCGCTCGAACCCTGTATGACCGCCAGGGCTTCATGAGCCGCCGGCGCGCCGCTGCACGTGGCTCCGAGCGCTGCCCATGGCGGGACCGATGGGCTGGGCGAGACGCTGCCCGCCGTCGGCGTCTGCGGAGGCGATGGAGATTGGGACGAAGGGCTCACTCCGGCTTGCGCGCCGGGCCCCCCGCAGCCGGCGAGGATCAGACCGACGGCGACGGTCGCAAGGCCGTGCCTCATGGCAGGTTAACGCCGCATTCAAAGCGCGCGTTACGAGTGGTGGTGATGTGACCTCAGGCAGGCGCGGACAGGTACTTCAGCAGCCCCGACTCGAGTGCCTCCGCGATTTTCTCCTGGCCCGAGCGATCGCTCGCGACCTGCGCTTCCGACGGGTTGGTGACGAACAGCGGCTCGACCACGGCCCCCGGCATCTCGCTGGGATGGTCGACCCACCCCGGCGCCAGTGGTCCCAGCTCGATCAGATGACCGTAGCTCTGGCCGGAGCCCGTGAGGGTGGGCGCCGCAAGCTGGTCGTCGGTCCAGATTCCACGGTCCGCCGCGCCCAGCCGCCCGACGAGCGCTGACTGAAGATTGGTGGCCAGGCGTCGGTTCGCCGCGGCGAACGGCCTCGCGGCGTCATAGAACGTCTCGGTGCCGCCGACCGACGGATCGCTGAACCCATTTAGATGGATCGAGACCAGGACGGCGGCGCCGGCGGCGTTGGCGCAGGCCGCCCGCGCCACCAGGTCGCGGTGCACGGCGCTGGAGGTGATGGCTCCGTAGGTGGAGTCGGCGGCCGACAGCTTGATCACCGTCGTGTCCTGTGTCCGCGCCATCACCACGCTGTAGCCATCCGCCCTGAGCAAGGTGGCGAGACGAGATGCCACCCCCAGCGCCGCATCCTTCTCGAGCACAGTTCGGCCAGACGGAGCAGCGCCCACGACGCCCGGGTCGAGGCCGCCGTGGCCGGCATCGATGAAGACCGTCTGGCCGCCGCGTCCGTGTGTGGGGGCAAAGCTCACGCAGGCACCATCCTCCAGGCCCGACAAAACCGGTTGCGAGACGGAGCCCGCCGCAGTCACTGGTACAGGAGCGGTGGTATCCGCGCCGACATCTCGGCTCGTCACGTCCATCACTCGGCCGATCACCAGGGCGAGCGTCGCCAGAAGCGCCAGAGCGAGCGCTGTGCGGAGCAGGGCCGAAGGGGCCCGCCGGCGCCGAGTGCGGAGTGGGACGTTGCGCGAGTTTGCGATCGGCCCGCGTAGTCTAGCGGGCGCGCGGAGTCGCTGATCCCCGGTTTAGTGGATCCGGCCGTTTTCCGCGAGAGCCACCTTCTTGTCGGTGGCGGTGTCGATGTTGAGGATCGCCAGAATGATCATGAACTGCTTGTTCTGCCAGACCGCCACATAGAAGGATTGGCTGCCGATCGCAACCGTGAGCACGATCGAGTTCGCGCCCAACCCGGTGGCCGTACCTTCCACCACCGGAACCTGGGAAGACTTGAGCGACGCTGCGCTGAAGCCCAGGATCGAGTCGCTCTTGTAGCCCTTCTCGGCGCTCGCCTGGTCCTTGAACTGGAACACGAAGTTCACGACGAGCTTGTACGTCGCCGTTCCAACCTGCGAGCCGTTCGACTCGACGCTGGCGCAGTGCGCGGCGGAGTCCGTGTAGAACTCGACCTCGGCGGCGGTGGCGCCATCCTTCTGAGCCGCATCCCATCCGTCCTTGGTCGTCTTGTACGTGCTCGGATCCTTGGTCTGGATCTTCTTCAGGTAGGTGTTGATGTCACCGGACAGATCGCACCTCTGCATGCCATTGGGCAGGTCGCCGGACTTGACCGACACACTCGAAGCTGTGGGCGCGGGCGGGCCGGAGCTGCCGATCGGGCCGCAGGCGCCGGCAATCACCAGCAGCGCCACCGCGGCCAGGGCTCGATGCATGAGGCCTACTGTAAGGGACGGGCTTTGCCGTCCAGCCGTATTAAAAGAAGATGGTCCGCCGGCGGGGGAGCAGGTGGCGCAGTGTGTCCTGGATCCATTCCCGCACCTGCTCGCTCAGCTCCAGCACCAGCCGCGAGTCGTCGGCGGCCTCAGGACCGAATTGCGAGACCTCGATCGGCTTACCGAACGCGATGAACCATTTCGAGGGCAGCGGAAGCAGGCCGGCCAGTCCCAGCCACGGAAACGTCGGCGTGATCGGCGCGGTGGGCAGGCCGAGCAGCCTGGCGATCGGACGGGCTTCCATGATCACCGGGTGCACCTCTTCCGACCCCACCACCGCGACCGGGATGATGGGCGCTCCCGTTCGCAGCGCCACCTGCACGAATCCGCCGCGACCAAGCCGCTGCACCCGGTAGCGGTTCTTGTACCGCTTCGCCGCGCCCTTGACGCCCTCGGGAAACACGCCCACCAGCTCATCGCGCTCGAGCAGCGTGGCGGCGTTGTCCGGGTGCGCGAGCACGTTGCCGGTCTTGGTGAGGAGCATCGACGCGTAAGGCAAAGCGAACGCCCAATCCACCACGAGCATGCGGGCGTGTCGCGGCTGCGGATGCTCGGCGATGATCGCTGTGCGGATCATCGCGCCGTCGTAGGGAATCACGCCGGCATGGTTCGCGGCGAGCAGCGCCCGACCTGTGGAGGGCACGTTGCGGATACCGTCAACCTCCACCCGAAAGTAGTTGCGGTACACCCAAAGGGCGATGCCCTGGATACGCTCGGTGAATCGGGGATCGAAGCCGAAGTCGTCCCCCCGAGTCGCCGGCCCTGCGCCGGGACTCAGTACACGGAGAGCCCCCACCTCGCATCGATTATGGCAACATGCAGGCGGCCTCGATATGCCCCACGACCTGCAGGCCGCCGTCTCTGAATACATAGGCTGGCTTCAGCTCGAGGCGAACCGCAGCCCGAACACGGTTCGTGCATATGACTCAGAGCTGCGCCGCCTGATGTCGTTCCTGGCCGCGAACGGACACACGCTCGCGCTCGCCGACTTGCGTCATGAAGATCTGCGCGCGTACCAGCGCCACCTGGCGGTCAGCTTGAAAGGCCCCGCGTCGCGGGCTCGCGCGCTGGTCGCGGTCCGATCGTGCCTGCGCTGGCTCGCGCGCGAAGGCCTGATGGAAAAGGATCTCTCCAACGGCATCACGCTGCCGAAGCTCGAGCAGCGCCTGCCCAAACCGATCGACCCGGACGAGCTGGCGCGCCTGCTCGCCGCCCTTCCGCGCTCGACGCCGGCGGAGAAGCGCGACCGCGCTCTCGTGCAGTTCCTGATCAGCACCGGGTGCCGCATCTCGGAGGCGCTCGCGCTCGACCGCACGGATTTTCCGCGGTCCGGCAATCGCCTGATCGTGACCGGCAAGGGGTCCAAGCAGCGCGCCGTTTACCTCACCGCCGACGCGCGGGAAGCGCTGGAGGAATACCTCGCCGCCCGCGAAGACGCGTGCATGGCGCTGTTCATCAATTACGACCGGTCAGTCCAGGACGACCATGGGCGCCGGCTCAGCGGCGCGGGCGCGAGGTTCATCGTGCGGCGCCTGCGCAGGCAGCTCGGCGCGTGGTCGTTCAAGTCGCCGCACGTGGCACGTCACACCACTGCCACTACCCTGCTGGAGGTGACCGGGGGCGACGTGCGACTCGTGCAAGAGGTCCTCGGTCATGCCAACCTCAACACTCTGCAGGGATATACGAAAATCGTCGACAGCCGCAAGCAGGAGGCGTACCGCCGCTACCAGGAGTTCCTGGACGGCAAGAAGATCGCCGGCCGCTAGCCGCGCGCGGCGGCCAGCTCCTTGCGCAGCTGGACTTCCATCTCGCCCGTGCTCTCGTAGAGCGGCACCGAGAGTTTGCCCGCGACGATCTTCTGCAGTGACGGCGGGAGGAGCTTCTCGAGCTCGGCGACCGCCTCCTCCGTGCCGGCGAGGTAAAGACGCTTGTATGAGACCGCGCTCACCTCGCGGTCCACGATCCGCACCACCGCGGCCATGTTGGCCTTGACACGGTTGTCCTCTTTGCGCTGGAGGCTCGGGTTCTTCGTGCCGCCAGACCTGATGTGCTTGACGGCCGTGCCGTCGAAGTGATGCTGTGGGATGACCTCGTCGAGGATCGTCGCGAAGGTCTGCGCCTTCTCCTTGTCGACGACCACGACGAGTGAGGGAGGGTGCTTTCTGAGCATCAGCTCGAGGGGCGCGAGCACCGGCGGGCCGACCTCTAGCCGGTCCTCGGTCTCTTCCGGGAGCCGGATCAACCTCAGCACGCCCTTGGGCTCGTCCGCGAACGCCGCCATATAGGGAAATCCGGCCGGCCGAAGGCTCGCGACCTGGTCCTTCACCCGAGGGAGCTCGCGCTCGACCACCGCTTCGTCCTTGTCGCTGAGCTTGTGGCGGTACTTTTCGACCAGGCGCCTGAGCTCGGCATCGTAGAACCCTGGTTCGTAAGGGCCCTCACGCACCCGAAAGTAGACGCTCAGTGTTCGGTCGGACGCCGCGCGCAGGCTGGGGAAGAAAGCCAGCAGGTAAGGGATGGTGGTGGGCTTCGGACGCATCACACGCGACCTTCGCACATAACCGAGCGCCTGTGCGTGGGGTCGCCGCACCGAGGCGCGAGCCTAGATTGCCTCCAACGATGTCTGCAGCCCCGTTGCAGTCAGGGCGGCGACAAAATCGGACGCGCTCTCAAACCGTTCCGCGGGCGCTTTGGCCAGCGCCCTGTCGAGCACGACGGCCACGTCCTCGCTCAACCCCGGATTGAGCTCACGGGCGGGCGGCAGCGGATCCTTGACCTGGGCCATGAGGGTCGCGCCCGGAGTGTTGCCCTGGAACGGAACGCGACCGGTGAGCATCTGGTAGGCGACGACCGCGAGCGAGTAGCGGTCCGCGGCCGGACCGTCCCCGTCGCCCGAGATCAGCTCGGGCGCCATGTATTCGGGGGTGCCCAGCATCTGGCCGGTGAGCGTGATCGTGGCCTCGCCGACGACCTTCGCCAATCCAAAGTCGGTGAGCACAGGGGTGCCATCGCTCAGCAGCATGATGTTCGACGGCTTGATATCGCGGTGCAGAACGCCCTGTGAGTGTGCGTAGTCGAGTGCGGAGGCTACGGGTGTGAGTATGAGGACCGCACTCTCGATCGGCATCGCGCCATCGAGTCGCTCGGCCAGGGTCCCACCGTCGACGAACTCGCAGACGATATAAGGGACGCCCGCCTCTTCTCCATAGGCGAAGACGGTCAGGATGTTGTTGTGTCGCAGCTTGGCGACTGCGACCGCCTCCACCTGGAATCGAACGCGATACTCCTTGTCTTCGGCGAAGAATTCGGGCAGGACCTTGATCGCGACGTGGCGGGTCAGCTGCTCCTCATAGGCCTTGTAGACCGTAGCCATGCCTCCGCGGCCAATCTGTTCGACGATCAGATACGCACCTAGGGTCGTCCCCGGGTTGAAACTCAGGGCTTTCTCGCCTCCTTCCTCACCTACACCCGCGCCATAACCATTTTCGTGGATGAACTAACAAATAGAACGGACTTAAACGCCGAGTCACGCGGTAAAGACTTAACAACGTCAAAGACCGCGTCAAAAGCGATCGGCCGATAAGAATTCGGCCGACCTCAGGAGCCGGTCAGGGCCAGAGGAGGTGGCCGAGAACCATCCCGATCACGACCGCCAGCACGTAGGTGCCGCGCGGAAACCTGCGCACGAATGCACGCACACCGTTGCTCATCGGGTCTCTGCCTTTTCTCAGGGCGAAGGCCTCTTCGAGCATCAGGAGGAACGCGATGCCAACGCCTGCGGTCGCGATCAGGGACAGGATCGCCTCGGGAGTGAGGTTCACGGCTGTGAGTCCGATGGGGACGTCCTGCCTCTGGCGGGCCCCCAAAGGAAGTGCCCGAGCAGGATGCCGACCACCACCGCCACGGCAAACGCCCAGGCGGGATGATCGTGGACGGCGGGCCTCACGTAGTCGGTGATGGGTGTGTGGTTGGTGATCAGCGCCCAGCTCTCGTACGCGAGCAGTAGGAACAGGATCCCGAAGAGGGCGGTGACCAGCCAGGAGAACAGGTTGCTCAGCGCTGTCATCGCATTGGTGAACGGACTCGAATCCTACTGGTTACGTAGCCTTGTGGGGATTTGATTTCGGCCGGCGAGCGCGTTCACCTCACCAGGGTCGCGTTCGTGGCGATCGCCGCGATCTTCTTTCTGATGGGCGTTCTCGCCTCGGCTTACGGCCCGCTGCTGGAGCATCTCTCTCGCCGCTTTGACGTGACCCTGGCCGTCGCCGGGGGAGCGCTGAGCACCCATTTCGCGGGCGCCCTGCTCGGCGTCCTCGTTTCGATGCGCGCGATGAAGCGAGTCTCGAGCCGCATCTTCGTATTGGCCTCTCTGACACTTCTTGGGCTGGGGTGCGCAGGCGTCGCTCTGGCTTCCTCTTGGTCGGCGTTCCTGGCCGGGGTTCTGGTCATCGGCCTGGGCTTCGGCGCGCTCGACATCGGCTGCAACCAGCTCGTTGCCCACAGCGAGGGCGAGCGGCGCACGGCGAGCCTCAACGCCTTGAACGGAACATTCGGTATCGGTGCCGTGGCGGGCCCCATCCTCGTCTCGACGGTCGGCCGCACGCATATGGCCTTGCTGTACGGCGGCGCCGCCGCAGTCGCGTTTGCCCTTTGGCCGCTCGTCGCCGGGATTTCGGGTCGCCTTCCGTTCACCCTTTCGCGGGCCACCGGGAGATCGGGTTTGCTCCTGGTGATCTTCATGACCGCATTTGCGCTCTACGTCGGCATCGAGACGGGAATCGGCGGCTGGATGCCTTCACATCTCGAATCGATCGGCCTCCCTTCGTTGACCGCTGCAACCGTGACGTCGGGTTTCTGGCTTGCGCTTGCAGTGGGCCGGCTGCTGGCCGCTCTTATTCCGGCCCGCGTGCCCGAGAACGCTGTCGTGATCACCGGCACGGCAGCTGCCGCCGTGGCTCTGCTCTTCGCGCTCATACCGGCCGTCGCGCCGGTGGCCTACATCGCGGCCGGGCTCGCGATCGCGCCGATCTTTCCTACGGGAATCGTGTGGCTGGCGAAGCTCAGGCCGGGCGACGCGCGCGCCACGTCATGGCTCTTTCCGGCCGCCATGGTGGGCGGAGCCATCATCCCCGGCGGCATCGGCGCAGTGATCGCGCGGTTGGGGATCGGCTCCGCCCCGGCCATGCTGTCCCTGGTGGCGGTGGGCTGCCTGGTCTCGTTCTTGCTGGCAGCTAGCGGCAGCGGGAGTCGGGCTGAACGCTCGCTACCCCGTTGATATCGCCGAAGTAAAGCGACGAGTCGTCACCCGCAACCACGCCGCCTTGCACCGCGCTCCAGGCCGCCAGGACCGCGCCCGTATGTGGATCGAGACAGATGAGGAGGCCGGCCATCGTGTCGCTGACCCAGACCATCCCGGATATCTCGAAGACCCGCACTCCGTTCGAGTGGACGGCTGCGGCCACGGGCAGCGAGGCAAGGTCTGATGCCCGCCGGTGCTCGACCTGGCCCAGCAGGCCGGTCGCATACGAGACCCACACGTCGTCGGTGCCGGCTGCGACCTGCGGGCCACCCACGTTGGCACCGCCGGTCGAGGCTGAAATCAATGGCTTGAGCGTCGCTGGTACGAACTCGGTGACCGAGGCTTCGGAACCATTCGCCTGGGCGGCGTCCATGCCCACGTACAGACGCTGCCCGGTCGGGTCGAGCGCGATGCTGGTGGCGACACCGACAAGGGAACGTGAAGCCAGCGTGAGGCCACTGGTCGCGGCCAGCCGGTAGAGGTGCGTTCCGTAGGCAACCCAGGCCGAACCGGAATCAGAGGCGAGGTTGGCGACCAGCGACCGCTGGGCTCCGTCAGAGGGCAGGGCCGCCCGCAGCTGCGTGGCGAGGGTGGCGGCGTCGACGCCGACCAGCATTCGACTGTCAGCCGACGAGGTGCCCGGGTACTGGTTGTAGGGTCCGATCCAGACCACGCTGCCGGCCAACGCGATCTGTGACGCAAATGGAAAGGGACCGGCGGTGACCACCCGACCTGATGCGCGGTCGATGCGCGCGAGCCTGGTGTCGGTCGCGTTTGCCAGCGCTCCTTCGCTGGTCGGCGGCGCGTACAGAACGTAGACGGCCTGTGGCCCAACAGCGATGTCCGCAACCGGGCCTAGCCTCCATTGCCTCGTAAAGGCCAGGGGAGCGACGGACGGACTGGCGGCGTTGGTCCCCTGGCCTGGGCTGGGGCCGGCCAGGCCGCCGCTCCCGGAGCAGGAGGCCAGCAGGAGAGCGGCAAGGACCGCCGCCGTCAGGCGTGGCATACCCGGCTCAACGGCGGCCGGCAAACCCGAGTCACGGAAATGCATTGGGCCGAATGTATTGTTGGCACACCGTGGCTCGTCACGTGGCGCGCTGGTTGGGATTCGCGGCCGCCCTCGCCCTACTGGGAGGCTGCACACAGGGCCCGGCCACCGCCNNGCTGCACACAGGGCCCGGCCACCGCCACCTCTTCTCCCGCCCCGACGGCGAGCGTCGCCACGGCATCGCCCTCACCATCGCCATCTCCAACCGCCGCGGCACTTCCGTGCCGCATGCCGGCCAGCCTGCGGGTCGACCAGGGCGGCAATCGCGAGGTGCTCGGATTTCTGTCTCTTCCCGCGGGTACCACCGCCGATGACACCAGCGACGCGATCGTGAAGGTCGCGGACTTCCCGGTGAGCAGCGGAGTGACCGTTCCCGTTTGGGGCACCGTGACCTCGCCCCAGCTCTTCGGAGCGCCGCTCGGCACCTACTCGCCGTCTGCGGCCAGGTGGCTGCCCGCGCCGCCCGAGGTGGTGGCGCCGGATGGCCACCACTACGTCTACGTTCACCCCAACGGGAGTTTGCGGCTCGCCGGCGCCGACGGCTCAGAGCTCCCGGTGTCGAATCCGAACAACCTGACTCCACTGGCGTTCACGAGCTCGGGAGTCATCCTCGTCCAGAGCGGCCCCGCTTCCAACGGCCTCTGGCTGCTCGACCCCACGACCCAATCGGTGAGTGTGATCACGCCGCCGGCCGGCGCAGACGACTGGCGCGAGGTGACAGGAACCATCGCCTTCGGCGTCAACTCTCCCGGCGTGCTGGGAGCGCCGGCTCCAACCGCGGTTTTGTCTGCTGCCATTGACGCGGCAGGCGCCCCGAAGACGATCTATACCGCCGGCGCCGGCAGCTCGATTGCATTCATCGCCGCGGATCGGCTGGGCGGAGTGCTCATAGGAGTCACAGGCTCGGCGCCAAGACTCGTCTATCTCAACGGTGGCGTGGGGCCGGTCGCGGTGACGGTGCCGTCGGGGGCGGTGATCGCGACGATCGGGCCCCGACACCACGCCGACGCGCACGGCATCTGGTTCTTGGGCCGCACCGGCATCTTCCTGTTCACTCCGCCCAGCACCTTCCAGCAGATCGCGGCGGGGACGACGACCGACGTCGCGCCGGGCGGCGACTGCACATAATGATTCGGCAGCGGAACGCCAACCAAACGTCAGGAGGGCAGCTCATGAGGATCAAGTCGGGTCTCGTCGGCGCAATCGGCATCGCTGCGCTTGGTGTCCTTGTGGGCGCGAGCGTTCCTGTCCAGGCCACCTATCCCGGTACCAACGACGGCAGGCTCGCCTTCGGGATGATCGTCGGCGGCAACGTCGACGTTTACAGCGTGCTTCCAAACGGGGACGACCTGCGCCGGCTGACGACGGACGCAAGCTTCGACGCCTGCGCCTCGTACTCACCCGACGGAAAGGAGATCGCTTTCTGCAGCACCCGCAGCGGCGTGTCCGAGATCTGGAAGATGAAGCAGAACGGCACGCAGCAGGAGCAGGTCACGCACCTGGGCGGCAACGTCACCTTCCCCGATTTCTCACCTGACGGAAGCAGGATCGCTTTCGGCGGGAGCGCCGCCGGCTCCAACCCCGATATCTGGGTCGTGAACAGCGACGGCAGCGGCGCCACACGGCTGACGTCAGGCCCCGATGTCGACACCTTCCCGGCCTGGTCGCCGAACGGGAGCAAGATCGTCTTCATCAGGAACGGCCAGGTCTGGACGATCAACGCCGACGGCGGCGGAGCGACTCAGCTGACCTTCGACCCCGCGGTCAAGGGGCAGGTTCCCGACTGGTCGCCGGACGGCAGCAAGATCGCTTTCAACAGCGGGGATGACATCTGGATCATGAACGCGAACGGCAGCGATCAGCATCCACTCTTCGTCGATCCGACCACGGTCGAGTTCGGGCCGGCCTGGTCGCCGGTCGGAGACCAGATCGCATTCGTCTCATTCCCTCTCGGCAACCTGGGGGGGCGAACCATCTACGTGATCAATGCGGACGGAACCGGAAAGCACGCCGTGCATCCTGGACCGGGCCCACAAATCGTGCCGGCCTGGCAGCCGCGCGGGGACCGAATCGACTAGGGGAAAGTCAGTGTGCGCTTAGCCCGCTGTTCACGTTGACGATCGAGGCCGTGATGCCGCTGCCGAGGTCCGATGCAATGAACGCGGCGGTCTCGGCCAGCTGCTGAATCGTCGGCCGCCTGCGCATCATGGAAGCCGAGGAGATGATCCGCTCCTTGGCTTCTTCGTTGGGGTCGGCGACCGCCGCGGATGTGTCCTTTGCCCCGGCGGTCCACAGGCAGGCGACGCGCACACCTCTGGGCCCCACCTCGGCCGCCAGGTAGCGCATGAAGCTCTCCGTCGCGGCATCCGCCGGGCCGGTCCCGCCCATCGGCCATACCTCCGGCGGCGTCGCCGCGCCACCCGAGCCGCTCGTCACCATGAGAATGACCCCCGAGCCCCGCTCGACCATACGGCGAGCGGCCGCACGGGCGGTGATGAAGTTCGAGCGCGCGCCCGTCGCGATCGGGTTCAGATAGTCATCGACATCCATGTCCAGAAGGCGGGTGCCTTGCACGTCGCCACGCGTGGTGAGGTTGAAAGACACATCGACGGCGCCGGCCTGATCGACCACGCTCCGGACGTGCTCCTCGACGGCCCCCTCGTCCATGGCATCGACGACAGCCGTGTGGGCCCGCCCACCGCCGGATGTGATCTCGTCGGCGACCGACCTAATGGTCGCCTCAGTCCGGCCTGCGAGGAACACCGTCGCGCCTTCCCGGGCGAACGTCTGGGCGACCACATGACCGATGTAGCCTCCCCCGCCGTAGATGATTGCGTTCTTGTTTTCGAGCAGTGCCATGATGACTTGCCTCCCTGACCTGCTGGCCTCCGGAAAATCATGTCAGGACGAGCGGAGGTAGTTGAGCACCGCGAGCACGCGCCGGTGATCGGCTCCCGCCGGCTCCAATCCAAGCTTGGAGTAGATGGTGCCGATATGGGTTTCCAGGGTTTCGACGGATGTGTTTGACGAGTGCACCTCCGACAAGCGCCGCTCCAACGATGGCGACCGCTATTAGGAGCAGCGCGCTTGCCTTTGGAGACCGGAACGACGGACACCAGGAACCGTCATGATGGCGACCGTCGCCTCCAGTTCCTCCAACTCGGCGTAGGAGCGTCGCAATGTCGAAGCGCGACCGTACCGAGCCCGCTGAGGGTGAGCAGAACCAACCATCGCTGCCTCTGATTGCCGACCCGGTGGCCGGTGCGTTCATCGGAACGATCCTGCTCGTCGCCTGCCTGGGTGGGCCTGTCGGTCTCGTGCTGGCGCTGATCGCCTGGATCGTGATCGAGGCCATCCGCCGCGAGAAACGCCACGGCATTGCAACCAAGCGAGCCCGAGGGAGCCGAGAGCACGACGAAGATCAAGCCGAAGATCGGCCCGGCGAACTCTAGATGGACGCACCCTCAGGGATGGCGATCGCCGGCTTGGCGCTCGGAGGTTCGCGATCTGGTTCCTCGGCTTGATCCTGGACCCCGGTGCGCTCGGGTGACCCGGCCGTGAGCCAGAACGCGCTACGCATGGCGGCGATTGGCGCATTGGCGGGCCTTTTGGCCGGCGTCTTCGTCGCGATACCCGCGACCGCCCTGGCTCATGCGATCGTCCTCATCTACTACGAGCCGGCGCCGTCCGAGCTGGCGAAGAGCACCTGCTGCGGCCAGGTGTTGCCCGGCTTCTGGACACAGGTCCTTCCTGATCTGAGTCCCGGCTTTCCCCTGGTCAGCACTCTGCTGGGGCTGATGTGTGGCGCTGCCCTGGGAGTCCCCTACGTGATATTTCGGAATCGGCTCCCCGGACCCACGGTGATCAAGGCCGCGCTCTTCGGCATCGCATTGGCGTTGCCGTTTGACATCTTCGTACCGGCCGACATCGGGACACCTGGCGTCCTTGCGTTGGCTTTGCGAAGCCCGTGGGAATCGGCCTTCATGTTTCCTGGCCCGCTCGGAACCGTGCCCCCCTACCATTTGCCCTTCGCGTTCAGGTTGCTGCTCGCGATTCCAATCCTTGCCGCCGGCCTTGGCATCGCGGGTTTCGTCCAGGTCCTGGACAGGCGGCCGCCCAGCCCGGGCGACTCGCGGACTCTGAGATCGGCCTACGGCGTTCTGATCGCGATTGCCGGCGTCGGACTGCTGGTTCTTCCGCTCATCACAGGCCTTGTCCAGATCGGCGGTGACTAGATGATTCGATCACAGCCCTGATCTCAATGGCCCCGGAAGGCCTCCTCCAGCCACTCCGCAACGACTGTCTGCACCACCTTGGCATCCACGAGCATGGGTTTGGGCCGGCCGCGATCCAGCCAGTCTTGAACAACCTGGAGATCGGCGAGGCTTCGTACTGTCGCCGCCTCCAACCCCAACGCCGTGGCGATGGCCGCGAAGTCTGTGTCCGGGAACCGCACCGTGTCCATGGCCGCATGCTCCGGCGCGAAATGGTGCACCTCGGCCGAGTAGGCGGCGTCGTTGTAGACGACGACCAGCGCATCAAGTCCCAGCCGGCCCAAAGTCTCGAGCTCCGGCAAAGCCATCAGAGCTCCTCCGTCGCCCAGGGCGATCACGGTCAGCCGCTCGGGCCGGGCTATCGCCGCACCGAGCCCCGTGCCCAGCCCCAGCCCGATCGACATGAAGGCTTGCGTGAATATGAAGGAGCGCCCGTCTGGGACGTCCATGTACATGGGCGCCCAACCCATGAAGTGACCCGAGTCGACAGCCAACGTCCGCTCCTTTGGCAGCAGCCCGTGCAACGCGATGCTCAGGGAGCGCGGGTCGATGTGGCCGTCGCCCGACACGTCGTCGAAGGGCTGCTCGCGCCAGCTGCCGTGCCGGATCCGCTCAGCCGCGTCATCGGTCCGCCTGCCGCGCGAGCGGTGTGCGCCCAGCGCCTCGATCAGGGCTCGGGCCGTCGCGGCGCAGTCGCCGACCAGCGCCACGTCCACTGGTCGGTGGGCGCCAACCGCCGACTGATCGACATCCACCTGGCCGACCTTCGTGCGCTGACCGATCAGGTGGCCCCGACGCGTGGTCCACATGTTGAGGGAGGCGCCGAAAGCGATGATCAGGTCGGAATCCTCAATCAGTTCTGCGGTCAATGGTGAGGAAAAGCCGCCGCAGATCCCCAGATACCAGGGATTACCGGCGAAGAGGCCGTAGGCGACGGCCGACGTCGCGAGCAGGGAGCCGGTCTGCTCAGCCAGGCGTTCCAGCGGCTCTCGCGCCCCGGACAGCACAGCGCCCCGCCCGGCCACAATCAGCGGCCGCTCGGCCGACATGAGCACATGGACCAGCGAATCGATGTCGGCAGCAGGGGCCGGCCGGCCCTCGAGCGCCGACGGCGCGGCCAGGCCCGTGGGCGGTTCGCACTCGCCCACCTGCACGTCCAAGGGCAGCGAGACAAAGACGGTCTTCCGTTCTGCGATCGCGATCCGGGCAGCATCGACGACGTCCTCAACGGCAGCTTCCGGCCCAGTCAACCGCCGGTGAACGGCCCCCGACACTCTCGCCAATCCCGCTTCGTCGATGAAGAAGTTGGAGAGCGGAGCCGTCGCTTCAGCGGCCAGAAGGAGCAGCGGCGTGCGGCTCTTGGCCGCCTCGGTGAGACCGGTCAGTGCATTGGTCACGCCGGGTCCCTGGTGGACGGTGCAAACACCCAACCGTCCGGAGGCGCGGGCATACGCGTCGGCCATGGTCACCGCGCCGGTTTCATGGCGAGCCGCGATGAACCGGGCTCCGCCCGCCTGCAGCCCGTTGGCCAGATGGAAGTTGCCGCTCCCAACCAGGCCGAAGAAATCGCGGACGCCCAGCTGCGCCAGGGCGCGGCCGATGGCTTCGGCGACACGCATCGCGGCTCTTACCGCTCGATTAGAGCAAGCACCCGCGCCGGGCTTCCTGAACCATGCACGATGGGCAGCGGCCCGGCGATCACGACGGCGCCCGTTGGTGGGAGGCGGGCCAGGTTGGCGAGCTGGGTCAGGCCGTACTTGCCGGCGCCGAGCAGAAATGCATGGCAGGGAAACGCGGGATCAAAACTGTGGGCCTTGCCGGCGTCGGTGCCAACCGTCTCCACGCCGACCCCGATGACCGGTGCTTGCGTGGCCAGCCAACGGGCGCATTCGACCGACATGCCCGGAGTGTGAGGCCCGGTCTCGTCGGCGTTGAGGAACCTCCCCTGATCGCCAGCTCGAGCGTCCCAACCCGTCCGGTAGAGAAGCCAGCCGCCAGGTGGAAGCGGGCCATGTTCGCGCTGCCAGGCCTCGATGTCGGAGACTTCGAGCAGGTAGTCAGGGTTGTCGGCGCACTCGCGGCTCTTGTCGATGACCGCTGCCGGGGCGATCAGCTGCCGCGCCGGAACCTGGGACACGTCGATCCCCTCCCGCCCGGTCACCCAGTGGACCGGAGCATCGAAATGTGTACCCACGTGCTCGCCGGTGGAGATGTCGTTCCAGTACCAGGCCGGTCCACGTTCGTCGTAATTGCTGATCTCGGTCAACTCGAAGTTCCGAGTGTTGGCGAAGGGCGGCGGCAGCTTGATGATCGGCGTGTCCCCAGAGAGGGGCGCCGTCAGGTCGAGCACCTCGATCCTTCCGTCAGCGATTGCTGCGACCAGGTCCTTCAGCACAGGCAACACCTCCCGAAGCAGCGCTGGGTTGTCGCGATTGACTCAGGGTTGTTAACCGGGGGAGCGGGCGACCGCTCACAAATGCACTGGCGTCCGGACGCAGATCGGGCCTTCACGGTTCGAAAACAAGCGCGCGTACCTCGCCGCCCAGCGCCGGGCCGGACACCACGTTGCCGGTCTGGTCGTCGACCTCGAGGATCCGGGTGTCCAAAGGGTCTCCGCCGAGATTCTGCGTGACGAAGATCGTGTGTGAGGCCGGGTCGACCCCAATCTCGGGGGCGATCTGCCCCAGGTCGGCGCCGCCGACCGGCGTTTCGACGCCTGAACTCGGGTCAAGGCGAACCAGCTGCGATGGGCAGCACCCGGTGACGGCGAAAAGCGTTCCGCCAGACGTGTCGAAGGCGAGCCCGAGCACCGGGGTCGCCAGAACCGGGCCTGTGGTGAGCGTGTTGGTGCTGATGTCGAGGCTGAACAGCTGGCTGGTCAGAAAGGCACAGCAGGTCGTCGGCGCCGGCGCCTGACTGATCGCGTAGAACGTGTGCGAGGCAGGGTCGAGGGCCGTGGGGGTGAAGGTGTCCCCGAAAAAGTCGGCCAGATTCGTCTCGGCGCCACTGGCCAGGTCGACCCGGACCATGTGGCGCGGGGAATCGACGGTGACGGCGTACAGGCTGCCTGAAGTCGGGTCGAATGCGAGCCCCACGATCGGGTGTTGGAGGGGCGTGACCGACACCGATCCTGTCGTGGTGTCTATGGTCAGCAAACGTGCGGTTTGGCCGACGATCTCGGCCTCGAACAATCGATGAGTTCCGGGATCGGCCGCCAGGTTGCTGCCCAAGACGAGGTCAGGGCTCGAGATGTCCGCGAGCGTGTTGACCGCTCCGGTCGCAGGGTCGACACCGACGACGACCTCGAGGACCGGGATGACGCCGAAAAGGCCGGACGCGATCGCGCCGTATGGCGGCGTCACCCTGGTCGTGAAGGAACTGGACACCGGACCGTAGGAGTTGCCGCTATGGTCCTGCCACGTCACGGAAGCGGTGTCGGTGAGACCACCCCAAGGTTGGGCGGACGGCACCGAGTACGTTGCCGTGGCGGTGGCAGATTCGCCTGGCGCAAGCGTTGTAGGTGCACTTGGGACTGGCAGGACAGATCCCGCGACGGTGTCGACTACCGAGAGTCCTTCGGCGGACGCGCCGCCCCCGTTCGTCAGCGTCAGCGGGTTCGTTTCGATAGAACCGCTGGCGACGCTTGACGGCCCTGACTTCGCAAGCGAAACGATCGGAAGGTGCTCGATCGTCACCACCGGTGATGGTGGAGGCGCCGCCACCAGCACCGCGCCTGCCATGCCGCCGGCGGATGCCGATGCGGTGAGCTGCGCGCTTTCAAGCGCCCAGAGGCTCGCCAAGTAGTCCGCATCGGACTCGCCGCTCGCCTTGGCCGGCGGAGCGGGAACGGTGAAGCCGGCGGACACCGACACCGAAGCACCCACGGCGAGCGAGGCCAGCGACGGATTCGCGGCGGCGGTGAACGTCACCGCCATGCCACCAACCGGCGGGTAAATGGTGGCGCTCAGGTTGGTAAGCGTGCCTGAGGTGCCGCTGCTCGCCAGCAGTCCAGTGAACTCGACGTTGACGATTGAAGGCTGAACCACGTTGGGATTCGCAGGCGTCACCTCGACATGAAAGCTGTTGCGAACCCTTGCGCCTCCAGAGAGCGCGGCCGCCTGGGATGGGGTCAGCGCCACGCTCGCTGAGTAATGCCACTGAGCCAGGTCATGGCTGCCAATGAGTGTTCCGAGGATGGGATCGCCGCCAGAGGGGTACGTCACCCCGACCGCCGCGACCGCTGCCGGCGACAGCGCGAGGCCGCTTCCGCCTGGCGAGGGAACGGCCGGCACGTAACCGGAGGCCGTCGCAGCGGTACCCGCCAGGACTGTCCAGGTGATGCCGTCCGTCGACGTGTAGATGTCGTCCCAGTACGACACAACCGCCGCCATGCCCGTCCCCGTCGCCGCGGCATACAGGTCTCCGGCGAGAGACAGCGTCGCTCCGGTGTTTCTTAAGGTCGCTGTGTACGTGATGACGTCACCGGGTATCGCCGAATCCTTGTCTCGGGAAAGCATGAGGCTGAGTTGAGGAAGCAATGTCGCCTGCGCGACCGTCTTGGCAACGGGCGCCGCGGTCCGTTGAGCGGTACCGCTCTAGCCTCCCGACGTGCTGTTGTCGCCGTAGTGGAAGCGGAAACTGAACCTGTCCACCGTGTCGGTTGCGGCAAACGCTGTTGTGAAGAGCGCGCCGCGGGCGTCATCCATCACGGCCCCCGCGCACAGGTCTGGCGCGATCAGCGTGCCCCGGTAGTCAAGCGGGCTCGACTGGTCGCCGGATGGGTACCAGGCCGTGCTGTCCTCGGGGTCGAAGACCGTAAGGTCATGCAAAGGAATAGTCAGCGGGGGTGACGAACCGTTCGGGCACGTGACCAGCAGCGCCACGTAGCCGCTGGTGAAGACCGCGGTGGTCGCTGGGTGACCGCCGGGCATCGAGAAGTCGAATCCGGCCCGCAGCACGTCGCCTGGCTTGATCTTGAGGTCGCCCGCCATCGCCTGCGGCCCGAGCGACACGGTGCCCACGCCAGAGGGGCTGACAAGCGGCGCCGCAGCCTCGACCCGCATCGACGCCTGGGCCGCCAAGAGCATGACACCGGCGCCCACGGACAGCCAGATCCGCCGTCGTGTATGGCCGGCCATGTCCCTCCCCAGATCCGTATCTGTTTGGCCGTCAGATTAGCAGCCGCAGTGGCTTGGTGAGCCTGCCTTTACGCCTGTCCGCGACCTCGCGCCCGCCTTGCAGACGACCTCGAAGCGGTTAGCGCAACGAGAAGGCCGGAATCGTATTCGAAACCGGCCTTTGGGAACCTCTAGGTTGAACAGCGCACGAGATGTCGCGCCAGTCGCGGCTCATCGTGGGCGCATCTTCCGAGCACCATAAACCAGCTCGGCGGGGACACGACCGAGATTCCTCCGGCCGGTGTGAGCACGCTCGTAGTTGTAGTAACTGAGGTA
>WNGK01001353.1_pt1 | contig 39206 bp, 43 predicted proteins | sample 5400601 | NCBI WGS metagenome assembly WNGK01 (sample SAMN13153376, study PRJNA577476) | soil metagenome | isolation source: 60 cm soil or saprolite under Garry oak tree replicate 1 | place: USA:California | collected 2016-06-15 | reverse complement strand
GTTGTCGAGCAGAATCCATTCAATAACGGAAACTGGCAGGCTCCCGTTCCTGATCAGATCATCGTGGAACTGGCCGAGCCGGAAATTTTCGCCTTGTCGATCTTTGTAACGGCCAAGCAAATTCATGATCTGCCATTTGCCGATGATATAGCTGATCTTTTGGTGCGGGCTTGAAGCCGCTCCGGCTGCCTCGCCTTCGGCGGCCTCGCGATCCAGTCCGCCTGCATCCATGAAATATTTCACGGCTTGCTCAAAACTCCACCGGCCGGTGTGCAGATTTACATCGACTCCGATTCGCGCGCCACGGTAGCGCGATAAACGCAGGATTTGTCCCTGTGCCGGCGAGTTGTTCGGATAAAGCCCGGTCCGCATCAGCATCTCTTCACCGTACAGCGCCCAGCCTTCCACAAACACGCCGTCCTCGTGCTGACGCCGAATCTCGTCGCCTAAATGATTTGCAATTGAGAGCTGGAGAAAATGTCCGGGAATCCCTTCGTGGCCGAGGATCGGTCGCGGATCTTCAATCGCCGCGCGAATGTAAAAATTCTTCGACTCCGGATTGTACGTTGGAATGAAAAAGAATCCGGTTGGATCTTTGTCGTAAACGCCCGGAGGATTCATAAAGCCGCCGGGGCTGGTCGGCTTGAACGCGTCGGGCAACTGTCGAATTTGAAACGGGCCAAGGTAATCCGGCAAAGTCACAAGATTGTGCTCCCTAAGGAAGCTGATCATTTCTTCCTCGCGGCCTTCGTACGCTTTTAGGAACGATGCCTGATCGGGTGGAATGTGAGCGGCGCGTTTCGGATCGGGATCAGCTAGTTTCGGATCGGGCAAAAGCGCTTCCAGCGCGCGATAACGCGCTAGCTCCGCGCGCCCGATCATCTCGACTTCCGCGCCGCCAAGCGGCAGAAGCAAAACGTGCTTGAGATAATAATTGTAGTTCGCTTCGCCCATCGGCGTGAAATTCACCATCTTCGGCAGGCGTTTCTCCAATTCGTCCCCGTAGCCATGGATCGCGGTGAGCGCTGCATCGCGCGCCTTCACGAGTTCCTCGTGTTCGTTAGGCGCAAGCCCGACATCGAGCGCCATCAGGCTGTCGTTTAGCAGCGGATCCATTGACCGCGCCGATTGAATCGCAAGTTGTGCGTAAAGCTTTACCGGATTCTGTAAATTACTCAGACCTTGCTTCAACAGCACCGGCATTTGCTTTAAACGGGCTGTGGCAGCCAATGCGCGTTTCCGCGGCGTGTCGTATTCCTTTTTCAGCAAGGAAAAGATCGCATCCGTGCATTCGCGGACGTAAACCTGTGGATTTGTTCGCTCGAATTTCAGAACGCGATCTCCGAAATCGACATTCTCCAGTTGTGCGCGGAACAGGATCCAGTCGATGCGATCGTTCTTCGGCCAGGTATCGGTCTTCGTCGCGCGCACTTTCTCCAGCAGCGAACGAACGTGTTGTGCGCGCTCTACAATTTTTGCTGGCGAATAATCAGTCAGCCGGTCGTCCCACGTGTGCAGTGCCGCTTCACTGCTGCGAACAGGATAATTTTCATTCCGCCACGCGTAGTAATCGTCCGCCATTTTGTGTAGCGCAGCAGTCGCCGCAGCGGCGCTCTGATTTTTAAAAGCGTCGGTGCTCATGCTTGGAGTGGATTTCGTAATCAATGCTTTGTTCGAAACATCTGGGTTGCGCTGGGAGGGCGACTGCGCGCGGGCATTGTTTGCACCAACGGCCAGCAAGACAAAAGCGACAAAGGAAAAAATAAAGGACTTCACCGCGCTGATTCTATTGTGTTTCGCAGAATGTAAAGCGGCAAAGCATTGCCGCACTCCAAAACGTGGCCGTGATTGCGAACGCATATTTCTTGCTTGCGTTTTGGAGTGCGGCGGCGCTCCGCCGCTTTTGGACTCTCTTTCTCAGCTCGCCTCTTCCACCTCTTCAAGCAATTGCCGTTTCAAATGTCGTCGCGCAGCCTTTTTGATCGCACGCCGCTCTGCTGCCACAGCTTCTTTCTGTGCCAGGCGTTCTCTGCGTGTCCGTGTTTCCGCCGAGCTTGGCAAATGCGAAATTTTCGGTCGCTGCGTGCCGACTTTTCGCTCTTTTGGTTTTGCGTACGGATCCGTGAGAAAGTTTAGCGCCTCTTGTTCGCGATAAAAAGGATGGGAAGCGCGGCAAGTTGAAGGATGACTGAAAACAGCACGACAGCCAGGATCGATTTATCGTAAAGCAAACCCATCACTGCGCTTCCGAGGAACCACGCAATTCCGTATCCAGCATCAAACAGGCCAAACGCCGTGCTTCGCTTCTCCGATGGAATGACGCCGGTGAGCATTGCTTGAAACAGGGAGCCCTGCGCGCTCATCCCGATTCCCCAAAAAATCATTCCGATCAATGCAGAGACGGATGTGCCTAGGAACATAAGCGGCGCGGCCGCGGCGGAAATGATAAACGCGAACAGCGAAATATTTGGGCCAAACCTGTCAAATATGCGACCCAATGGAATCGACGCGAGCGCGCTACTTGCCATCGCAACTGCGTAAAAGACAGGAATCAAATTCCCCGGCACGGTGTTCGCCTTTTGGAAATGAAAACCAATCAGTGCAAAATCGGCAAACCCAGCGGCAAGTAACCCGCCAGCCGCCAGGTAGATCCAGTAAGCTCGCGTCAGACTGGTCGTCGCAAGAGTGTGCCCAGTGCCTTCCTCCAGTTCGTGTGGACGCGGATGAAGCAGCCGCGCTGCGACCAAAATCGAAAGACAAAGTAATGCTGGGACAAGCAGCACACCGAAAGCCGTCCGATACCCGCCGTTAAGATAAAGAATCAGCGCCATGAGCAGCGGTCCGACCGTCGCGCCCGCCTGATCGAGCGCCTCATTCAGTCCGAAAACCCATCCGGCGCCGATGGATTTTCCGGCATACGAAAGCATTGCCTCGACCGTCGGTTTCCGGATGCCTCTGCCGACACGCTCCGCTACGACCAGACCCGCCGCGAGTGGCCATTGGCCGGCAAGAGCGAGCGCAGGAACAGCGAGCATATTGATCGCGTACCCCAGGAACGCGAACGCCCAGTGCCGGTGCGATTTGTCCGCGAAATATCCCGAGATGGAGCGCAGCCCGTAACCCATCAGCTCGCCAAGACCTGCGACAAAACCGACAATCGCTGCGCTCGCGCCTAACGAGCCGAGAAACGGGCCGACAATCCCGCGCGCGCCTTCATAGGTAAAGTCGGCGAAGAAGTTTGCAATGCCGATAATCAGGACAAATTGGAGCGCCGATCTGCTTTTCATTAATCACTAATGAACACCAATTGACGCCAATTGAAGCAAGGAATGCCGAAGCACGAGTCGAAGTCCGAAGGACTGAGAGAATGACAGTCCAACAAAGCGCGCCGAGGTTCTACGTCGCGTCATTCGATTTTTCATTTTATCAATTCGTGTCCATTCGTGTCTATTCGTGGTTAAGAAATGAAGATGCTTGGAATCATCGGCGGCCTCGGGCCGGAGAGCACGATCGAATATTACCAGAGCATCATCGCGCTCTATCGCGAGCGGTGGCGCGACGGTAGTTATCCGGAATTCATCATTAATAGTGTTGATCTGAAGAAGGGGCTCGATTTCATGGACGCGAATGACCTCGGCGGCATGGCCGATTACTTGCTTGAGGAAATCGGCAAGCTCGCACGGGCCGGTGTAAACTTCGGCCTGATCTCGGCAAACACGCCCCACATTGTCTTCGATGAGGTCGCGTCCAAGTCGCCGATTCCATTGATCAGTATTGTTGAGGCAACGTGTGCATCCGCCAAAGCGCGCGGACTAAAGAAGCTCGCTTTGTTCGGGACGCGTTTCACCATGCAGGGAACTTTTTATCCGAAAGTTTTCTCGCGCGAAGGAATCGAGCTCGTCGTGCTTGACGCGACAGATCAGGACTACCTTCACGACAAATACTTCAACGAATTGGTCCTTGGAAAATTTTTGCCCGAAACGCGAGCGGGATTACTCGCGATCATCGATCGCATCAAAGCCAGGATCGACATCGATGGCGTTATTCTCGCCGGAACGGAACTGCCATTGATCTTGCGGGACGCAGACCACAACGGGATTCCGTTTCTCAATACGACAAAGATTCACGTCGAAGCGGCAGTCACCGAGATGCTTTCGTGAACGATAATCCCAGGCGGTTCGTGACCGTCATGCTTCTCGCTTGGCTCTGCTTTGTGGTCGGGCTGGCCGGCTGGTTCCACAATGCAAGCGCGCCAGCTGTCGCGGCAACAGTGTGGACGTTGACCGCGCTTGTGCTGGTGGCGTGCTGGAAAATCGGCCCAATCAGAGTGTGGTCACTGAATGTCGATCTTCGCTGGCTGGTGCTATTCCATCTGACGCGGTTCTTTGCTGGCGCCTACTTTCTGGTGCTATGTCAGCGCGGCGAATTACCGTGCGGGTTCGCAAGACCGGCCGGTTGGGGCGACATCTTCGTCGCTGTGTTTGCGTTGGTGGTCTTTGCCGCGATGCGAGGTCAATCCGCGAAAACACTTTTGTTCATCTGGAACACGATCGGATTTATCGACATCGTTTTTGTCGTCTTCAGCGCGCTGCGGTTTGGTTTAAGAGACTGGCAATCGGTGCATGCGTTGCGAGAACTTCCGCTGAGCCTTTTGCCGACGTTCCTCGTGCCGTTAATTATCACATCGCACGTTCTAATTTTCGTTCGGCTTGCCGCGACTGCTGCAATCAGAACAAGCTCTCAATGAAACGCGTCACTGGAATCGGAGGAATTTTCTTTAAGGCAAACGATCCGGATAAGCTACGCGATTGGTATCGCATGCATCTTGGCATCGAATGTGAAAAGGAAGGCGGCGCAATATTCAGATGGCGAAAAGCGGACGATCCAAAGTCGGAGCGCTGCACAGTCTGGTCTCCATTTCCGGCCGACACCGATTACTTTGCGCCCAGCAACAAGCCATTCATGATCAACCTGCGAGTTGAGAATCTGGATGAAGTTCTGACGCAATTGAAACGCGAAGGCGTTGAGGTCGATTCCAAGGTGGAAAGTTACGACTACGGCAAGTTCGGCTGGATCATGGATCTCGAAGGAAACCGAATCGAACTCTGGGAACCTAAGAAGAACTGAATTCGCAATCGCGAAGTCGCGCAATCCCCGATCGCAAATCGAAAAACTTGTTCTGAGCGAAGCCGAACGGATGTGAAATCGAAAAGTGAGACTGGGCGGTGAGGGTTTCGAACCCCCGACCCTCTCGGTGTAAACGAGATGCTCTACCACTGAGCTAACCGCCCGAATCGTTCGACTGTAGTATCAGAGCCCGCCCCGCGCAAAAGTCTTGCCCTGAGCGGAGTTGAACGGGTCGAACGCGGCATGCCGGCTGAGCGCTCCGCGAAGTCTTAGAATCCTGTCTGTTGCCTTGGAGCTCGAGCCAGCGGAATATTGAGATATGAAAGCTCGACTGGTCAAATTTGGCGAGATCGAGGTCGAAGGAAAGCGCTACACACATGATGTGGTGATTGACGGCGGCAAAGTGCGGAAACGGAAGAAAGGACCTTCCAAGCAATTCCGCGAAAAGTTCGGCCATACGCCGCTTTCGGCCGGGGAAGAAATTCCTTGGGGAGGCAAGCGGCTCATTGTGGGGACCGGCGCCCGCGGCGCGCTTCCGGTAATGGACGAAGTCCTAGCGGAGGCCAAACGGCGCGGCATCGAGGTCATAGCGGCGCCCACATTGGAAGTCTGTCAACTGCTGGAGGAAGTGAAGAAGGGCCAGGCCTACGCCATCCTGCATTGCACGTGCTGACTGGGGATTTCGGAGACCGGCGTCGCAGACGTGAATCACGAACGTCATTTGCGCGGCTGACAAACTTTGCGTAACCGTCTTGCATTGCTGATTGCATCGACTCGGCAATATCAGCAGGCGCTTCGAGTGAAAGGGATCTCTTCATTGTGCAAACGGATGAAAAGCTGACTGCGTTTGTTGAGCCGGAATTGGCGATCCGCCGCGTAATCGCGACAATAATCGGGTAAACGCGCGCGAGCCGTCAGGAACGAATATTTTAGTACCATGAAAGCGTTCTTTTCGATCATTCTCGCGATGGCCGTCTCTCTCGGCGCTGTCGAGGCAGGGCCCGTTAGAACGGCAACCAACGTGGCGAAGAGCACTGCGCACACAGCCAAGAATGTCGGGCACAGCGCTGTCAAAGGCACAAGAAGAGCCGTGCACACCGTAGTCTATACGCTACCCGATAGGTGAGGTAATTCTTACAGCTCTTTGAACTGGCCGCGGGGCTTGCTCGTGCATCTCGATCGTGTTGCCCGCGTGTTATCTTAAACGCGAATCACAGCATCACGTGGACGGCTGAAATTGGCTGCCTTATTCCGCGGTCAGCTAGCGCGCGAGGAATGATCACGCAATGCCTTGAACCACACGCTTCGGAGTTTAATAAGTCCGTCCGCGGGAGTTAGTGTTCTTCAATCAAATCGTGCGGCGGGCCCAGGCAATCGTCGAGCAACGCGATAACTCCGTGCATCGGTAACGCATGACTTCCTAGCTTGGAATTGATGTTTTGTAGTGCGCTGCTCGGCGAGTCGCCGCTCGTGTCGGTGCCGTTCGCGAAGCTTGCGGTCGACGAGAGTCTTGAAGGTGTTGCCAACCTGATTCCAACCGATTAACAGAAACTTTCCATTCATTGTTTTCCTCCCAACGATTCAATAGGAGAGACATGACAAGAAGTTTTCCGGTTTCGATCGCCTCTCCTATTTGAAGCACACATTCATCGAATTTACTTCGGCCTCCGGATGCCCAGAACATTATCGCTCAGGCCCGTTTCATCGCTGGCATCATGCGCGTAACGTTCAAGGCTGTTTCAACTCGCCCGCGTGCTCGTGGGTTTCGACCACGAATTAGTCGAGGATCATCTGTGTTGCGGCGGAGTTGCTGATCGGCTAGGAGCGCCTTTCCCTGTTTTCTTTTGTGCTTTTTCTTTTTCTGAAGCGGCAAGGGCGTCGCGTTGCTGCTTTTTGTATTCTTGGACCGATTTGCCTATCGAGTCGGCAATCTGGACTTGTGCGGCGTAATCCGACTTGGCTGCGTTTTCTGCAATATCCAAGTCATTAGTTAGTTGAGGCGAGGGGACCGTGAATTGGTACTGTCCAGCTGAAACTGTGCTCATTGATTCGCCCTTATCGATCATTGTAACTTTCGTTCCCGGGGCAAAACCAATAACGCCTGAATCGGTCTTCAAAGACGCGCGCTGGAGGAGAAAGTATGTTCCTTCAGGCGCCAGACGCGGTTGTTTGGCCACCATGGAGCGTGCAGGTGTCGGCTTCGTGCCGCGCTGTTGTGCCGCGGGTCCTTTGGCCGGAGTCGGACGCGTGAGAGCTGCCGGCTTGGGGGTACTGCGTTGCGTTGGAGCGTGCGCGACAGCGGGTTGCCGCGGAGCAGGCGCAAACCAGCGCCACGCCAGATAACCAACAATCAAGGCGGCGATGATTCCGAGTGCTATTTTCATGCCCAAAAGGGCGAAGAATTCGACCCAAACCGCGATCCTATCAAGTAATAAGAGCCGGACACGATAAAAAAATTAACTTCGTGTTTGTTGCTAGCCGGGCACTTATTACGATTTATTCCGCTATGCTCGCTCGCCGCGGCACCATCGCACTGGCCAACATCGTCTGCACAATTTCGCCGCGTTGATCCTTCGTCACATTGCGCAGACGAATGATTCCGTATTTGGGTTTCGAGCGCGATGGCCGCAAATCGACAATCTCAGTTTCAACCGTGAGGACGTCGCCCGGTCGCACTACGTTGGGCCATCGCAATTCGTCGACGCCGAGGCCGATGGCGCCTTCGGCAAAGTTCAATGTTTGCACAAAGAGACGCATGGTCATTGCCGCCGTATGCCAGCCGCTCGCAATCAAGCCTTTGAAAATTGTTCGCTCAGCGCTCTTGCGGCTGAGATGAAACATCTGTGGATCAAACTTGTGGGCGAACTCGATGAGCTGCTTCTCCGTCACGTTTAGCGGTTCAGACTTGAAGCGATCACCCACTTTCAAATCATCGAAGTAGTGCTCTTTCATTCTGACGATGGCGCAAACACATTCATGCGCCATTGTTCAGGATTGAGCAATCCACAAGGTGGGGTTGTAACCGGGATCGGCGATGCCGGTGGAACGCGTTGTCCGCAACGCGTTCCTAAAAATTGCGTCTTGGCGCCAACTTCCACTTGGTTTTTGTAAAATTTCCGCAGCAGTGTCGGTTTGCCTGACGAATTGCGGGCGTGATCGTAGCGCAGTACCCCCAGAGAGTGTCAGGCTAGAACCGTAGTGCTCGTTTATTTTCAGTCGGGTTGGAGATGGCGAACAAATGAAACGTGGGTTTGCTAGAAACACAGACTTGGAGTTTGTGCGGCCAGCGGAGTTGCACTCCGCTGAGTTAGAAGCACCGGACATGGATGTCCGCTGACCGCACAGGCAATATGCCTGTGTTCCGAATTTATCGATTCACCATCGCCATCGCCCAGTCGGGATAACGCGCGCCTGCGACGGCTTCCTGCGGGGTGACTTCGTCGATGCGAGCGAGATCTTTGCTGGTAAGAGTAACATCGAGCGCGCCGATATTTTCCTGCAGGTATTTCCGGTGTTTGGTGCCGGGAATTGGGACGATGTCGTCGCCTGGCGCCATCACCCAGGCCAGCGCCAACTGCGCCGCAGTGCATTTTTTCTCGCGGGCGATCTCTCCGACTCGCTCGACCAAATCGAGGTTGCGCTGAAAATTTTCTCCCTGGAATCGCGGTGACGTGCACCGGTAATCGTCCTTCGGCAGATCTTCAAAGCGTTTGATCTGCCCCGTCAGAAATCCGCGGCCGAGCGGGCTGTACGCCACTAAACCGATGCCAAGCTCACGACATACACTGAGAACTTCCTTCTCGGGATCGCGTGTCCAGAGCGAGTATTCCGATTGCACCGCGGTGATAGGATGAACGGCGTGCGCCCGGCGGATCGTTTCCGCACCCGCTTCGGATAGACCGAGAAAGCGCACTTTGCCTTTGCGCACCAAGTCCGCCATCGCGCCAACCGTCTCTTCAATTGGCGTGTCTGGATCGACGCGATGTTGATAATAGAGATCGATCACACCCAGCCCGAGTCTGCGCAAACTTCCGTCGCATGCTTTATGGACGTAATCGGGCCTGCCACTGATCCCACGGTAGTCCGGCCTATCCGGATCACGCAGAATTCCAAATTTTGTCGCAATGATGATCTTCTCACGATGTCCTCGTAGCGCGCGCCCAAGCAGTTGCTCGTTCGTGTGCGGTCCATACATGTCAGCGGTATCGAAAAACGTGATACCGAGCTCCAGCGCGCGATGGATTGTGGCGATTGATTCCTGATCGTCGCGCCCGCCATAAAAATCGGACATTCCCATGCAACCGAGGCCAATAGCAGAGACAATCGGCCCACCGCGTCCTAGTTTTCGCTGTTTCATATTTGTTGAGATTCGATTGTCAAGTTTATCGCGGCCGCGAAATCGTCCGGCAGCCGCGCTTCAAAATTTTTCCATTCCGCGGTGCGCGGATGACCGAAGCCGAGCTTCCAGGCATGCAACATTTGTCGCGGATAATCTTTCGCCACTTTTGGCGCATAGACTTTATCGCCGAGCACTGCGTGACCAAGATGATGAAGATGCACGCGGATCTGATGAGTGCGTCCGCTGTGCAAACGGCATTCAATCAAACTTGCCTGATCGCTTGAGCGAATAACGCGATATTCGGTTTTCGCGGTGCGTCCACGCAATGAAGTCACGCTCATGCGTCGCCGATGAACTGGATGTCGTCCGATTTTTTCCTCGATTATGCCAGCCGCCTTGCGCAATTTGCCGGCGACCAGCGCAAGATAAACCTTTTCCACTGTGCGCGCGGCAAACTGCCTGGATAATTCCCGATGCGCCACGTCATTCTTAGCCGCAACAAAACAGCCGCTTGTTTCTTTGTCCAGTCGATGGACGATGCCGGGTCGTTCTTTTCCGCCGATCCCTGAAAGCGCGCTGCAGTGGCTGAGCAACGCGTTGACCAAAGTGTGTTCGCGATGACCGGCACCCGGGTGGACGGTGAGCCCAGCCGCTTTATTGATAACGATGAGATCATCGTCCTCGAACAGAATCTCAAGCGGTATCGGCTCTGGCCGGTTCTCGATTTTCTCCAGCGGTGGCTCGATCAGTTCAATCTTGTCACCCGCGCGGATAATTTGGCGTGGCCGGGTGGTTTTGTCGTTGAGCCGAACAAACCCGCCGCGAATCAACTGCTGAAGCCGCGATCGGGAGTATTCCGGGAGTCGCTTTGCCAGAAACTGATCAAGCCGCAGCTTTGATTGCTCTTCTGGTACGAGTAACTGATGCATTTTCATGTCTTCCCGCAAAACGGAAAGCCTTCCGGGCTCTGGCCATATTACGCTTTCATTGCGGGGGGACTTCTCAATGTTACAATCAGATGTTGATGGCGACTAACGGGACTCCACAGAAGTGTCCTGCTTGCGGTACTGCCATCGATACGACGGATGCAGAGCCATTGGCGCGCATCGCCTGTCCCAACTGCGATAAAAAAATACGCGTGGAAAGAACCTTCGATCATTTTGTCGTGGTCGAGACGCTCGGTGTTGGTGGGATGGGCACCGTTTACAAAGCGCGCGATACCCATCTGGAGCGGTTCGTGGCGCTCAAACTTTTGCGGAGAGATTTGGGCGGCGAAGGGGATCATAATGCTCGTTTGCAGCAGGAGGCGCGCATTGCTGCTTCCTTGAATCATCCCAACGTGGTACAGGTGTTCGATTCGGGAATGGATCACGGCCAGTTTTATGTGGTAATGGAGTTGGTCGACCATGGAAGTCTCGACGATCTCATGGCGCTGCAACCCCGGTTGCCGGAAAAGCAGGTGCTCGAAACCGGTATTCAGGTTGCGAAGGGATTGCGAGCGGCGCACCGCAAGGGCTTGATTCACCGCGATGTGAAGCCGGCAAATATTTTGTTTGTTGATGAGCATGCGGCAAAAATCAGCGACTTCGGTCTCGCGGGCGTGGCAACGCAGCGTTTGGAAACAGATAGCGTTATTTGGGGGACGCCGCAGTATGTCGCGCCAGAAAGATTAAACAATGAGACGGAGGACTTCCGCAGCGACATTTACAGCCTGGGCGCAACACTGTTTCACGCCGTCGCCGGCAAAGCGCCAATTGAAGGCGAAACAAATTCCGCCGCTGCATTGCGCGAGTTAAAACAACGGCCACTCGATTTGGAGGTCGTCGCGCCGGACGTTTCCGCGGCGACGGCGCGCGTTTTGCAGCGAATGATCGCGGCGGAGCCAGCGCGACGTTTTTCCTCCTACGACGAACTGGTGGCAGAACTCGAGCGAGCGCGGCGAGCGCTTGAGGGCGGCCCGCGGCGCTGGCGGTGGCCATTGGCTCGCTTTTCCCGGCGCAGCTTCGAAGGCCCAACAGAAACTGCACGCCAGCGCCGGCGGATTTCCGTAGCTTTGCTGGCTTGCTTGGCTGCTGCAGCAATCTTCTTCGTCGTCGCGCGCAGCATTTCGCCGTCGTGGACGGATCTGACGGCGTGGGCAACAGTCTGGCTCGAGAGAGGTCCGTGGAATAGAGCGGTTGCCAATTATGAAGAGCAGGTCGCCCTCTATAACTTCCCTGCAGCGGCGGTGGCGATAAAGAATGTGAAGCTGTTTGGCCCGTCGTTTAAGCAGTCAAAGGAAGCAGCGGAAAAGAAAGCGCAGCTGCTGATCGATTGGAAGAGCACGTTGATCGACGACCTTAATCGCGCGCATTTCTCGGGCGCGATCAAAGACAGCACCGGCGCGCAATACACGGGCATTGCTGCCGCGACGGAAGAGGGCCTTAGCATGAAGCTTCCTTACGGTATCGCATGGGTAACGTGGGAGAAGCTTTCGCCGAAGGCGTTGCTGGCTGTCTCCCAATCGTTTATCGAACCCGGAGCGCGCGATGCAGCGGATCGACAATGGCGTTGCGCCATCTTTGCGAGCGAGACCGGACAAATCGAGGCAGCTCGGCAACTGGCGGAGGCGGCTGCAAAAGCCAAGCCCGAATACAGAGAGCAAATTTCTGTCTTGTTTTCGGATATTCCGCAGACTCGCTAGCCGCGCCCGCAACGCAGTTTGTTCCTATCCTTGCTCTTGCGGTTGCTGAAGTTCCAGCTCTCCTTATCGAAAGCGCGAGTGAATCACAGGAAAAGAAGACAGGCGCGGATGAACGAATTCGTTGGCTGAGAGTCAGATTTTAGACGAGTCATTGCCATAATTGATTTTTGGCGCGATTTTTTCTTAATCGCGAATATGGAGCAAAATCCGCCACCGCCATTTCCTTCACCGGAAGAATTGAAGACCAAGATCACGGAGTTCATGAAACAGAACTTTGGCGATCGCGTCTCAGTGGCGACGTTTGCCGAACCGGAAGCGGCTGCCGCGGTTGAGGATGAAAAGCCGGAGAAGACCAGCGATCAGGAATTCGAATTCAATTTTCTGCCGCGCGACATTAAAGCGCATCTCGACCGTTTCGTGATTAAACAAGATGAAGCGAAAAAAGTCCTCGCGATTGCGGTTTGCGATCACTACAACCACGCCAAATACCTGCGCCAGCTGGAGAAAGAAGATGCCAGGCGCGCAGAGGAGACTGAATACATCAAGCAAAACGTGATTTTGGTTGGCCCGACCGGAGTCGGCAAAACGTATCTCATCAAGCACATCGCCGATCTGATCAAAGTGCCGTTTGTGAAAGCGGACGCAACGAAGTTCAGCGAGACCGGTTACGTCGGTGGCGATGTGGAAGATTTGGTGCGCGAGCTGGTGCACAAAGCCAATGGCGACGTGAACCTGGCGCAATTCGGAATCATTTACATCGATGAAATCGACAAGATTGCTTCAGCCGGAAATTTGATTGGCCGGGATGTGAGCGGACGCGGCGTGCAGACGACGCTGCTGAAGTTAATGGAGGAAACGGAAGTGCCGGTGCGCAGCATGAACGATCTCCAGGCGCAACTGCAGGCCGCGTTCGAATTTCAACGGCGCGGCAAGGCGAAACGCGAGACGATTAATACGCGCCACATTCTTTTCGTGGTAAGCGGCGCGTTTGAGAAGTTGAAGGAACAGGTGGCGCGTCGTGTTAGACAAGGCCAGATCGGGTTTAGCGCGCAACCGATTCAGGTGATGGATAACGAGCTGTTTCAGCACGTCACGACGCAGGATTTTATCGAGTACGGATTCGAGCCGGAATTCATCGGCCGGTTGCCGGTGCGTGTAGTCTGCGAAGATCTCGACGCCGACGATCTCTTTAAGATCATGAAATATTCCGAGGGGAGTTTGCTGCGGCAATACGAGCGCGCCTTTCGCGCCTACGGCATCCAGATTAGTTTCGAGGATGAAGCGCTGCTTCTGTTAGCCCAGGCTGCCGCCAAGGAAAAAACCGGTGCGCGTGGATTACTCACAGTATTTGAAAAGTTGTTTCGCGATTACAAATATTATCTTGCCGGATCGGGCCTGAGTCAGTTGCGTGTCACTGCGGCGCTCGTGTGCCAGCCCAGGCGCGTGCTCGACCGGTTGATGGCCGAGGGACAAAAGCTGGAGACGCAAATGCTCGAAGCCGGTGCGCGTCAATTTGCCGAGAAATTCAGCAGCGAGTATGGACTGGAAATTGTCTTCGATGAGACGGCGGTGCGGCGTTTGGTCGAGCGCGCGCAAACTGAGCGGATGACAATGAACGATCTTTGCGCTCATTTATTTAAGGATTATCAGTTTGGATTGAACCTGATCAAAAAGAACACCGGTCGAACGAAGTTTGTTCTTGATGCCGGGGCAATCGACGCTCCGGACAAATTCTTGAGTGAACTGGTGGTCCAGTCCTACTACCCGGCTGCAATCGCGCAACAAGCTTGATTGTTCATGAAGCGGTCGCTGATCACAACGCTCATAATTGGAGTCGCCGCCGCTTTCGTCGTGGGAGCGCTGCATGCAAGCAGATCAATAGCGGGCTTTGAGACTGTTGCTGCGCAGGTTGTCTCCGACTACGCCAATGCGACGAGAATCGTCGGCGAAAAATGGCAATACGTTTTCATCTTACTAATTGCCCTTGGTGTTGCGTGGATCGGCCTGAGCAATGTACCCCGGTGGGGTAGCCGCTTGTTGTTCGGCTTTTTGTTGATTGAGTTGCTTGGCCTTTCGTGGGTCTGCTCACTCTACCGGGTATTTTTCCAACCGATACCTTCCATTTTTACGCTCGTATTCGCATCGGTCGTCGCGGAGGGCTGGACGGCTTTTTTGCGGAGAGACCGCTCGCATTTAGCGCGAACATTTTTTGCCAATCGCTTGTCAAAAAAGGAATTTCGTCGTCTTAGCGACGGTACAATTCCGTTCGATGCCCAGCCGAAAGCATACGAAGTAAGCGTGGTGGCGTGCAATATTGCTAACAAACGTGGATTCGCGGACGATTCCGAGCCTGCCACTTTCGCGGAAGCAATGGGGAATTTTATTCGCGAGACCGCTGGCCGTCTTGTCGAAGGAGGCGCTTATCTACAGGCTGCCGACGGAGAGGGCGTTGTTGCCATTTTTGGATTTCCGAACGGCAACGCTGAGCATGCCGAGGAGACAGTGCGCGTTGTCCTGGACTTGATAAAGAATTTTCATAGCCGCCGACGGGATAGCGAAGAAATTTTCAGCAACTGGGATATTCATGCCGGAATTAGCTCCGGCGCGATAATTGCAGGCGCGCTGAAGGATAGCGAACGTCCCGTGCTACTGGCGAGCGGCGAACCGATCGAACTGGCCCGCAGGTTCTGCGCCCTGAATAATTTGTATGGATCAAACGCCCTGATTGACACGTCCACCTTTGATCGAGTGAGCGAAACAGTCGTCGCGCGCCCGATTGATTTTGTGAGCGGGGTGAATTCGCATGATCGACTTGAAATCTACGAGCCGCTTTGGCTTGCCGCGGAAGCCAAGCCGGAGCATATCGCGTGTCGAGATTCTTTCTGGAGCGGCGTGGTTCTGTACCGGGAAAAACGCTGGGCGGAAGCTTACGCCGAATTTCAAAAGGCGCGGGGATCGGAGGCAGAGGTCGACCCTCCGCTGCAATTTTATTTGCGTCGGGTGGAGCCGCTTGTCCTGGACTTAACGGAATCGCCCCCGGAATAGATCTGAGCACATCTTGAGAAGGACGGAATATCCGGTCGCAATCCGGAATTTGATTGCGCAGCTGCGACAAATGCCGGGAGTTGGTCCTCGCTCAGCGGAGCGGATTGCGCTGTGGATCGTGCGCGCTCGGAACGATCAGCCGGAGCAAATCTCGCGCGCTATCACGGACACCCGCCAGGCTATTCGTCCCTGCAATTTTTGTGGATTCTTTGCTGTTGATGAAGTGTGCGAGATCTGCGCCGATTCCTCGCGTTCAACGGAGTTGCTCTGCGTTGTAGAACAACCCACAGATATCCTTCCTCTGGAGAAAACCAGCGCGTTCCGCGGTCGATATCATTCTCTCGGAGGAAAAATTTCGCCGCTCGATCATGTTGGCCCGGAAGATTTGCGGATCAAAGAATTGCTCGACCGGGTTGAGCGCGAAAACATTTCCGAGATCATTTTCGCGCTGCCAGCGGACGTCGAAGGGGAAGCGACTACGAGTTACATTGCCGATCTTTTGAAGGACAAACCGATTAGCTTGACGCGCATTGCTCGCGGCATTCCAGCCGGCGGCGGTCTTGAGTCTGCGGATGAATTGACGCTCACTGCTGCGCTCTCAGGCAGAACAAAACTGTAACTCGTTGTCATCCCGAGCCCAGCAGCTGCCGCACGAGGGATTACACAATTGCCAATTATGCTACATAAGCATTCGTGTGTTCACTAGAGCCGATGTGAGGTCCCTCACTCAGTTCGGGATGACAGCGCTGGTTTGCTTTTCGAACTACGGGTGACTAACCTTCGGTAAATGTCCTGCGCAAAAATTGATCCGGGATTGCACCAGGGCCAAAAGCCGCCCTGGATCAAAGTGCGGCTGCCATCCAATCCGGTTTTCTTTTCGACCAAGGCACTGATTTCCGATTTGCGGTTACACACGGTTTGCGAAAGCGCGCAATGCCCAAATCGCTGGGAATGCTGGAGCCAGGGCACAGCGACAATGATGATTGGGGGGGACCGTTGCACGCGCGCCTGCGGATTTTGCGCGGTGACAACGGCCAAGCCTTTTGCGCTGGAAAAAGACGAACCGCAGCGTGTTGCCGAAGCTGTGCGCCGTATGAAATTGAAACATGTCGTCATCACCGCAGTCGCGCGCGACGATCTCAAGGACGGCGGTGCCGTTCATTTCGCTCGCACGATTGCTGCCATCCGGGAAATGGATCCCTCGGTAATTATTGAAGTGCTCGTTCCCGATTTTCACGCACAGGCTTGGTGCATTCAGATCGTGCTCGATGCCGCCCCGGACCTTTACAATCACAACATGGAAACGGTCGAGCGCCTCACGCCTCTGGTGCGGTCGCGCGCAAAGTATCGCACGTCTCTGCAAGTTTTGCGGCTGGCAAAGGAATTATCATCGGGCTGTCGCCGGATTGTGACCAAGAGCGGTGTCATGCTTGGGCTGGGTGAAAAGGAGACCGAACTTTTTCAGACGATGGACGATTTGCGCGAGATCGGCTGCGAAGTGCTGACCATGGGCCAGTATTTGCGCCCGAGTCCGAAACACTTGCCTGTCGTCGAATACATCACGCCAGAGCAATTCAGTTATTACGGCGACATCGCGCGCAACAAGGGGTTTCTCCATGTTGCCTCCGGTCCACTCGTCCGCAGTTCTTATCACGCGGCCGATTTTCATCCGGTAATTCGCCGATGACAAAGGTAGGGCGCGACCAAGCTTGCCCTGAGCGAAGCCGAATGGGGGCGCGCCGAACGAAAGCCCGACCGTGGTTGCGAATTCCCTGATAGAGCACGATCCGCTTGCTCAGATTCGTTCGCAAACCGCCGCAGTTATTCCGGCGTACCAGGACGAAAAACATATTGGGGACATTGTGCGGCGTGTCCGCCAACGACTCGACCGCGTGCTTGTGGTTGATGACGGGTCAAACGATCAGACTGCACAGCGCGCGCGCGAGGCCGGCGCTGAACTCATTGTTCACGATCAAAACCGGGGCAAAGGCGATGCGATTAAGACAGGAATCGGACACTGGTTGGATCGAGAAGTCACGTGGGTGAGCCTTCTCGATTCCGACGGCCAACATGTTCCCGAAGAGATTGATCGGTTTATAGCGGCCGCAGCCTCCGCAACGCAGCCCAGCTTTTTCATCGGCAATCGCATGAACAACGTGGCCGGCATGCCGTTCATCCGCCGCGTCGTCAACCGTTACATGAGTAGGCGCATTAGCCGTCTTTGCGGACAAATAATTCCCGACACCCAGTGCGGTTTTCGGATGTTGGAGCGACAATTGATCCCAGAGCTGCTTGGCGGCGGAGACCGTTTCGATTACGAAACCGAAGTACTCATCATCGCTAGCCGTAAAGGTTATCGGATCGAATCAATCCCAATCACAACTGTTTACTCCGATCAAGTGAGCAAAATTCGTCCCCTGCGCGATGCGCTTCGCTTTTTTAAGTTGATGTGGCGCTATAGAAAACTGCGCCACACGTAATCCGAATCCGTGCCGCTCGAAGTCTGCTCATATGGTGGAAATTATTCTTTTCTTGGGCACTGCTACCGCGGATGAGGACAACCCCCATGGCTATTCTGCCGGGGAAAAGCACGCAGTCCTTCTCTTTTTACGCCAAGACAAAGGATCTGCTCCAAACTGGTCAAATGCGGAAGACGAGTTAGAGAAGAAGGGGTGGTCCGATATTGTTCTGTCGGAGGCGAGTCCAATTGCGCCTGAAACTCTAAATTCTGTTCACTCTGACGCGCTTGGTTCGTATGAGGATGCAGTTAAGGATGGATTTGCCGCGCTTGTCTTCGCAAGCTGTTTGACGCGGCGCTGTTGAACCCTAACAACTTCCGTGCCGCGTTTTGTACTTTCCATGAGGAATAGCTCGAATTCCCTCAAGGCCGGGCTGCTCGCGAATGAATTGTGACCACAGCTGCGTACGTAAGCCGGCGGAAACTGAACTCACGGTTTTCTTGCCGGCACGGGTTTTGAGCTTTTCAGGATTTCCGATTCGGGCGTGAGCTTTGCCGGCTTGCCACTAAAAATGACGCGGTTTGGCTTTTCAGCGAGGGTTTCGACGAGCGCCTTCGCATACGTCGTAACCACTTTCAGGTTCAAGAGAGTCACATGCAGCTGTTTCAATTGTTCCTGAAGCTGTTTGTCGGTCGTGCTGATGAAGGTATCGGCTGTGCCGAACAACTTGTCTGCGCCTTTCGCCACGCCCTCGAGATTGGTGATCACGTTCTGTAGGTTGTCCACGTCGATTTTTAGCGAGTCGGCCAGCGGTCCGAGCTTCGGCGTGAATTGGTCGAGGTCGCGTTTTAAACCGGTGACCGTCACGTTAAGATTGTCGAGCAGCCTATTTGCATTTTCGAACAACGGACCGGCCGCCGCGGTGATTTGTTCAAGCCCATAAGCCGGATGGCCCTCGATTGCCGCGTTGTTTGCGAGTGTGCGCCCCCCGGGCGTACCTGCGGAAAGCGCCACAAATTTCGGCGCGAGCAGTGTATCGGAGCTGAGCGTCGCAATGACGTCGATCGGCAAAGGCGGAATATCTTGGTCGACGCTGACTGTCACGCGCACAGCGTCCTTTTTGTTAGGGCACGCTTCGCGCTCTTTCGCAGTTAAATGACGCATCGCGATCACGCGGCCTGCTTGGGCGCCGGCATAACGCACCTCGGAATTTACTTTTATGCCAGTCACATCTTCATAATTGATTTGCAAGGTTCGTGCTGGTTTTTTCAAGCGATAACCGGAAAGCGCGAAAGTGAGGGCACCCAGCAGGACCAGACTGCATAAGATGACCGAAATGGCTACGACGTAATCGGAAAGATTGCGTTTCATGAACGGAATAACGAATGACGCTTGGAACCGACACGACTAACGAAGCAATGACGAAACCGGAATGACGAAAGGGTCCCCACTCGAATGTTTGTTCCGTGCTTTGTCATTTGTTCGTTCCTTCGACATTCGGCATTCCGGATCTCGCTTTTCGCGACGGTCATGTCAGGTCGTCTTGCGATGAAACCTACCGCGCGCGACGACACATGGACGCGGTTTAACGTGCGGATGGTCCTCATGTTCTTCCTGGAAGAGGTTCAAGGGCATGGGGCCATCCGCTTCGCCCTTAATGAATTGTTGTACTTCCGGATTGGAGCTTGTGCGGATTTCATCTGGCGTACCCTGCGCGACAATGCCACCGCCTCCAAGCATAATCATCCGCGTGCCGATGCGGAACGCGCTCGTCATATCGTGCGTGACCACGACTGCCGTCATGCCGCGGCCCCGGGTCAATTTCAACGTCAGCTCATCGACTACTGCGGTCATGATTGGATCAAGCCCCGAGGTCGGCTCGTCGCTGAAAAGCAACTCGGGATCGAGCGCGAGCGCGCGCGCAAGCCCCACGCGTTTTTTCATTCCGCCGCTGATTTCGGCGGGTTTAAGATTTTCAAAGCCGGTCAGGCCGACCATCTGAAGTTTCTGCTTCACGATCTCTTCGACTTCATCAACCGACTTATCAGTGTGCTGCAAAAGCGGCAGGGAAACATTCTCGCCAACTGTAAGCGAGGCGAGCAGCGCACCGGATTGGAATAGCATTCCGAACCGGCAGCGGACACGGATGATTTCATGCTCCTTCATAGTTGCAATGTCTTCTCCGAAGATTTTCACCGAACCTGAAGTTGGTCTCATTGAACCAATCATATGCCGGAGCAACGTGCTCTTACCGCAGCCACTGACACCCATGATTACGAGTGTCTCGCCGCGACGAACGTTAAAAGAGATGTCGTTCAGCACGGTGCGATCACCGAATGTGTGAACAAGATCGGTTACTTCGATGAGTGGAGAGTCAATTTGCATCAGAAAAATGACGAATGTCGAATGGCGAATGACGAATTAATGACGAAGGTCATTCCTTGGTTATTTATTATCGGGATTTCGCTGCTCATTTTTTCCGCTCCTCCAAATCTTTGAGAAAATTAGATGCAGTTCGCGCGCTTCCAGCCAGAGCTTGCGAGCTTCAGATTTCAACTCTGGCGCCGCACGAACTGCCATGCGTAGAAAGTGCTTCGTTTCACGTGCCTCTTTCTTGCATGTCCCGATGCTTTTCAAAAACTCCCTCTTCGAGACCGCGTCATCGGCTTCGACGTAGGTTCGCCCCGACGCTCGTTCCCGCTCCAACCAGCTGGTTGACGATTCGATTCGTTACGGCGTTCTGCGGCATCGTTCTTGCGAAATCGATGACTGCTTCTCCGAATCGAGCCGTTCGTTCCTCCAGATCATAAACACGGTTATCGTTCGGCTCTTCACGAATCATCGGCCCAGTGGCGTCATTCCAGAGCGCTTCGGCGAACTCGTCGCCCGATATTTCGGATTTCGTCATTCCTTCGTCATTCGTCGTTAGTGCTTCGTCATTGATGTCATCCGCTGAAAAAGAAGATTCCCGTGAGAATGGCGTTCATGACCAACATCGACAGTAATGCTTGCACAACCGAAGTTGTCGTCGCCTGGCCGACGCCTTCCGCGCCACCTTCGACATTTAGCCCTGCGTTGCACGCAATCGTAATAACGATCCACGCAAAAACTACGCTCTTGATCATTCCCGAATATAAATCCCACGTATCCGCGCTTTCCAACGCGCGCAGCACATACCCCGCGGTGTTGAAGTCGAGTGCGAAACGGCACACAGCCCAGCCACCGAGCACTCCGATGTAATCTCCCATGATCGTGAGCGCTGGCAGCATCACCAGCATCGCCAGAAAACGCGGCACCACCAGATATTGAATCGGATTGATTGCCATGACTTCCAGTGCTTCGATTTCCTCAGACACCTTCATCGTTCCCAATTCCGCGGCAACGGCCGAGCCGCTGCGTCCAATTACAATCACCGCGATCAACACCGGCCCCATTTCGCGCAAGAGTGTCAGCATCACCAGGTCTGGAATGTACATTTCTGCTCCAAGGCTTTGAAGAGAATGGGCGGCCTGCATCGCCAGCGTCACCCCTATGCTGAACGCCGTCAGCGCCACCATCGGCGCCGCTCGCACACCAATGAACACCATCTGTCGAAAAATCGGCGCGATCTTGAAAAATTGCCCAGTAAACGGCGCGATTAAAATCCAGTAGAGCAAGCTGAGATTAAGCTGGATGTAATTTTTCAAAACGTGGCGAGTGCGAAACGCGCAGAATGACAAGGCGAGCGCAATGACGAAAGCCGAAACTTTAACGCTCTAATTATGAAAGCGACTCCACGCTGAGGCGCGACCATCTGTTTGACCCGATCCCGCTCGTTGTCTACGGTTGGCTCGCTCGCTAGCAGCAGAAAGCAATGGCTCAAAGCGAAATCGAGGCCGTCCGTGCGTTGTTGAGCTCGAAACCACGACCTGCCGGGTGGCCTGAGCGGCGCCAGCGCCTCGACGATGTCGGTTCTGTTTGGCCCGTAGCCGACGACGTGGACCTCGTTCCAATCGATGCTAACGGCGTACCGGGTGAATATTCGATCGTGCCCGGCAGCGATCCATCGCGCATTCTGATGTTTTTCCATGGTGGTGGCTATTGCTCCGGCTCAATCCTGAGTCATCGTCGCATGATAACCGAGGCGGGCCGGGCCGCCGGAATACGGACGCTAGCCATTGCTTATCGATTAGCGCCGGAGAATCCATTCCCTGCGGCGTACGACGATGTAATGAAGGCGTGGCGTTTTCTGCAGAGTCACGGTATTCCAGCTGCGCGTATCGGGATTGGTGGCGACAGCGCTGGCGCGGGGCTCGCGCTAGGATTAATCAATCAGCTACGCGCTGCACACGAGCAGCTTCCTGCTTGCGCATGGCTCGTATCGCCCTGGGCCGATCTGACAATGTCCGGTTCGACTCTTGCCAGCAAGGACGCCGTAGATCCACTCATCCACAAGGGCTATCTTAGTGAACTGGCCGACGCCTACCTTTCTGCGGGAATGGATAGGAAGGATCCGCGGGTTTCTCCTCTCTACGCCGACCTCAGAAACTTTCCTCCAATACTGGTCCAAGTTGGTTCCGCCGAGACGTTACTCGATGACGCCACTCGCTTCGCGGCGGTGGCTGGCGCAGCTGATGTCCCGGTGACGTTGGAAATTTGGCCGCACATGATCCATGCATGGCATTTGTGGAACGCTCATCTGGAACCCGGCCGCCGCGCACTTGTCAGCGCAGGCGCGTTTATCCGGAGACATCTCTCAGCCATAGTGGGCAATTCTGCAGCCGCAAGAGCCAGTAGACTAGATTAGCCGCAAAATTTCACGAGCGATTACAACAGTCCGCGTTTGCGAAAGTCGCCGAGGTTGTCGCCGGAGGAGCGTTCGACCAGGTCGATGGTGAATTTAAGCAGACAAACTTCCCAGGCGTCGTCCACGCCTTGAATAATGGCGCTGAGCGGTTCCTCCGCGTTTTCCACTCGCCGTTTTGTCCGCGCGATCACGGCATCTATCGAGTCGCGGATCGTCTCCTCTGCCACATTGGTTTTGCGAAATTGAAATCCGTAGCGCAAGACCGCGATGTTACGCGCGTATTCCCGCAATTGGTCGACATAGCGCTGCGCTTTATCGCCGAATCCTTCGAGCAGCAGACGACTGAAATGTTCAGGCGTCAGAATTTGCGGACGCTCGGCGTGAATTTTCCCATTACGGATCCGGACCTGATCGACACGGTCCATCAATTCGGAGATGAGATAAAAGTGAAAGCTCGTCGTACCGAAGGTCGCGATCTGCTGCTCCGGCGCGAGAATCACTTGCGTATTTTCAATTGCGTAATCGAAATCGTCCTTCTTCATTCTTGCTCCTGCAATCTAAAACGCGGTGACACCGTTTCAACGAGGGGACTGTCGGGCACACAGTACCAGGCTTCGATTTCGAAGAACGCGCGCGGCATTTTATCAGAGGCAGATGTAACGAGCTCTCTTCCGAGCCGCAATTCTTTTGTTCGCGCGCCTGGCCGGTCTGCTATTGGCGTTGCGCTTGCTGCTCTCCGCCCTGCGTTGACTGAAAGAGCGACAGGTATTCGCCGTATCCTTCTTCCTTCAGTTTCTCCACTGGAATAAAACGCATCGCAGCGGAGTTGACGCAGTAACGTTGACCGGTCGGAGCGGGGCCATCGTCAAAGACGTGACCGAGATGGGAATCACTTTTGCTCGAACGAACCTCCGTTCGTTCCATGCCGTGAGAAGAATCCCTTTTTTCCACCACTTTGTCTTTTGAAATCGGTTTGGTAAAACTGGGCCAGCCTGTGCCGCTGTCGAATTTATCTAGCGAACTGAAGAGCGGCTCACCTGTGATAATATCGACGTATATTCCCGCCCGGTGATTGTCCCAGTAGGCGTTTTGGAACGGCGTCTCCGTTCCGCATTCGCGCGTCACATGATACTGGTCTTTTGTTAACTTCGTTTGCAATTCGGTGTCGCTGGGAACTGCTTTCGTTGAATTCATTTTCTCGGCCTCCTTTTTCTGTCCTTGAGCATAACTAAATAATATCGAGCCGATAATCACAACGATCGCGCCCAATAATCCAATCCACAGCGTCTTACGTGAGCCATGCTTATATGTTAAAAGTGTGGTGTTCATTCCCTGAATCGATCCCTCCAGCAATTAGGAATTCACTTTACGCGCGAGCGCCTTTTCTGGCAAATGCGCGAGAGTGAGATCGATCTCCTTTAATTCAATTCGTAAACAAGCTGAAAAATGGTCGTTCGCAGTTTCCTTCAGGGCGAATCGTTGGTGTTACACATTTTTCCTATGTAAGTTCGCAGCGTGGCGCGAATGGACAGCCGGAAATCGGCTTGGAGAGATCGGGGTTTGGTCCAAACGCTCGAGGCACGAATGGGCCCGGGTGCGAATTTCGTTAGTCGATTTCCTGCCGCCCGGCTTCGGGGACGCGAATATAGCGACGAAACACAAGCAATCCAATCGGTGCGACTGATGCCGCCAGTGCAAAGATAAGCCACATCGTTCCAGAATGTCGGGGACCGTGTGCGGGACAAAACGCGGCTAACAACCATCCTCCGGTTCCAACGAGCAGTTTCCCGATAAGAAAGGGAATGTACGATAGCGCGCCATACGACGCCTCCTGCCCTCTTGGAGCAATCGCGGCAGCATACTCGTAAACTCGCGGCGAGTAGAAAGCTTCGCCGATTGAGAAGACTGCAACGTAAATCGCAATCATGACGTAGTACGGATGAATACCGCCTTTTACTCCGAGATAGATGTGACCGAGCCATTGCCCGATCGTGCCGTTGGCGGAAGCTTGGAACCACGTCGTCGGTAAGGCCATTACAAATACCGAAGCAGCACAGATAGCTCCCCCGACTACGACCATTCGATAAGCGGAGAATTGTTGCGTAAGTGCACCGATTATTGGCACAAGCACAATGATGAGAAGATAATTGATAGCAGAGAGCTGACCGATCGGAGCGCCGTCCCCCAACTCGCGAATGCCGAATTTGGGAAACACGTAGTCCATTTGAAGGAAGATGAGCTTCAGAAATCCGATTAGAAGAAGAAACGCGAGGAGCCGGTAAAAGCCGGACTGACTGAGTAGCCGCTTAAATAGTCTGGCGGTATCAAGGGCAGTATCGCGGATTGTTAACCAGGTGCGCTCCCACAACGCACCGCTCGCGTATAGCACCGGCTCGGGCGTGAACTTAACACCTTGGTCTGTCGCTTCCGCTCCTCTCCGCAGAAAATAGATCGTCGGCAGAAGCAGTACCTCGAAGCCGAGGCTCACGAAGAATAGGGTCCGGTAAGTCGTTATGTGCAATCCAAAGAGACTTAGATGACCGTGTTCACCTAACGACTGCCGAACATAATCGAAGATTCGGGCAGCGATCAGATAGCCAACGTTCATCACCATATAGATGATCGAGAAGGAGATCGATCGTTGTCGCACAGTCGAATAGCGGCGCGTGGCGGCAATGAGCACCGGTGTCCCGAGCGCCTCCCCGATCACTAGGGGAAATAAACCCCCGGCAAGCGCCAGCCAGGGTATCGTGGTAAACACCATCATCGAGCGAGCGACCAGGCAAATAATGACACCGAGAAAAAAAGTTCGGCGAAGACCGAGCGCGTCGGTAAGCGAGCCCGCTAACAAGGTAAACACCGTCATCGCCGGTGCCCAAACCCAACCGATCAAAGCTCCCGCTGCTTGATCGCTGAACCCGAGATCTGACGAAAGCCATAAAATCAACGTTTTATTCGTTATCGAGTAGGCGGAGATGATCAGAAGCTTTATCAAGAACGTGAGCCACAACTCGCGTTCGGCTCCCTTGAGCACCGTGAATTTCGCGAGAAAACCTTTCGCCCCGACTGGAGCGACGCTGTCTTCCGGCACGAACGTCTCTTTGATTGCTTCTCCCACGGTTCGGAACGTCAGTTACAACATGTTCCTGACAAATTCGCGAGCGTCGAATGGAGCGAAATCATCCATCTTTTCGCCTGTGCCGATGAAACGCGTCGGGATCCCGAGCTGATCCTGGATTGCCACGATAATCCCACCTTTGCCGCTGCCGTCGAGCTTTGTCACAATGAGACCAGTGAGTCCAATTGCGCTTTCGAATTCACGCGCCTGACTGAGCGCGTTGCCGCCAGTGGTCGCATCGACTACCAGCAACGTTTCATGCGGCGCGTCCGCGTCGTGTTTGCCGAGAGTGCGTTTCACCTTTTGAAGCTCCGCCATCAGATTTGTTTTTGTGTGCATACGCCCGGCCGTATCGCATAGAAGGAATTCAATCTTGCGCCTTGCGGCCGCCTGATACGCTTCATAACAAAGCGCAGCCGGATCGGCGTTGTATTGTCCTCGGATCATTTCGACGCCGAGTCTCGTTGCCCAAATGCCAAGTTGCTCGATCGCTGCGGCGCGGAAAGTGTCAGCTGCCGCGAGCATGACGCTATGTCCATCTTTCTGAAGATACCGAGCCAGCTTTGCCGTTGATGTCGTCTTGCCAGTGCCGTTTACACCGAGGATTAAAATCACGTTTGGTTTGTCGCGCAATGGCTGGATCGCAGCTAGCTTGGGAGGCAAAATGCGCGCAATTTCCTCGCGCACGACTTTCACAACGTCATTTATTCCCATCAATGACCAGGCCTCGCGTTCCTGCAGCGTTTTGATGATGCGACTCGTCATCGGCACACCGAGGTCCGCCCGGATAAGGGATTCCTCGAGCTCGTCCCAGTCGATCGGTTTGCCGGCGAAATGTTGGGCAATCGATTGTAACGATGTAACGATTTAACGAGTCTCGGAATTTCGCGCTGAAGGCGCTGGCTCGCGCGCCGGCCGTGTCAGAACCTTTCGCACCCGATCGAGAATGCCGTTGACGAAACGTCCCGATTCGGCACCACCGAACATTTTTGCCAACTCAATTGCTTCGTTGATGGACACGACAGGCGGTATGTCGTCACGATAAAGCATTTCATAGATCGCCAGCCGGAGGACGTTGCGATCAACCGCTGAAATACGGCGAAATTCGTAGTTCTCGCAGTAGCGGCGAATGCGTTCATCGATTTCAGGCAGATGCTCGATCATTCCGTCAATGAGTGGCTGTGCAAATTCGCGCACGCGCGGAGTGGCTGGACAGAACTCCCAAAAATCGTCGATTCGCTCTGGGCCTTCGCCGCGCTGGAGATCGCGCCAGAAATGATATTGAATCGCCGCTTCGCGGGCTCGTCGCCGTTTACCCATAAAATTACCCGCTGCGAAGTTCCGACATAAGGTTGGCAATTTCCACCGCCGCCCGGCCAGCCTCGGTGCCGCGGTTTATTTTATTTTCGAGACAGCGCTCGCGTGCCTGCGTCTCGTTGTCAAAGCTGAGCACCACATTGATCACTGGCACACCATAATCAATGGCAACGCGCTGAAGTGCGTCGGTCACGGAGCGGCTTAGATTTTTAGCATGGTTCGTTTCCCCCTGCATAATTACACCGCAAGCGATAATCGCGTCGGCCTTCTCTCGTAACGCAATTTCACGCGCTGCCACTGGAATTTCGAACGATCCCGGCACGCGGTGAATGGCAATTGTGGCGTTTCGTGCGAGGCCGCGCAATTCTTTCTCGGCGTGATCGATCAGACCCTGCACATGTGGCGCATTAAATTTACTGGCCACGATGCAGAACTTGCTTTTCCCACGCATCCTGCGGGGACGGGCCAGAGTGACATTGGACATTTAACAATGACGAATGACGAATGACGAATGACGAATCAATGACGAAGCTCGCATAACCGAACATTTCTCTTCCAATTTCGACATTTCTTCGATTTCGTCATTTGCCGGAGGGCAAGCCAAGCCGTGGGATTGCGCTGCGAACTGCAGAATCGACATAGCGGCTACAGCAGGTGCCCCATCTTTACTTTTTTTGTCTCGAGATATTTGAGGTTGTGCGGATTGGCTTCGCTACGAATTGGCACCTGCTCTATCATTTCCAGGCCGTAACCTTCTAGTCCGACAACTTTCTTCGGATTATTGGTCAGAAAACGAAACTGACGGACGCCAAGATCGAAGAGGATTTGCGCGCCGAGACCGTAGTCGCGCAAATCGCTCGGATAACCAAGCTTCGCGTTTGCCTCGACCGTATCGAGTCCTTCCTCCTGCAACTTGTACGCATGAATTTTTGCAGCCAATCCGATGCCGCGGCCTTCTTGCCGCATGTAAACCAGAACACCGCTGCTTTCCTCCTGGATTTGCCGAAGCGCGGCGTGCAGTTGATTTCCACAATCGCACCGCCGCGAACCGAAAACGTCGCCGGTGAGACATTGGCTGTGCACGCGCACCAGCGTTGGTTTGTTCTTCTCGATCTTCCCTTTTACCAGGGCGAGATGATGCTGGCCGTCGAGTTTCGCTCGGTACAGATGCAGGTCAAAATCGCCGTAATCGGTGGGCATTTTTACGATTTGCTCCAATTCCACCAGCTTTTCACGGACGCGCCGATACGCGATCAGGCTTTGGATCGTGCAAATACGCAGACTATGTTTCTTGCGGAATTCCATCAACTCCCCTAACCGCGCCATGGTGCCGTCGTCGTGTAAAATCTCGCAAAGGACACCTGCCGGTTGCAGGTCCGCCATCCGGGCCAGATCGACAGCCGCTTCCGTGTGGCCGGCCCGTCGCAAGACGCCGCCATCTTTCGCTCGCAAGGGGAAGACATGGCCCGGCTGATTGAGATCTTCGGGTGACGATTTTGGATTGGCGATTGCCAGGATTGTCGTGGCACGATCGTAGGCGCTGATGCCGGTGGTCACTCCACGAGCCGCATCCACTGAGACAGTGAAATCGGTCCGATGCGTTTCGCGGTTTTGCGCCACCATGCGTTGCAAGCCGAGTTGCTCGGCGCGTTCGTTCGCGATCGGCACGCAAATCAAACCGCGCCCGTGCGTAGCCATGAAATTAACGGCTTCCGGCGTCACTTTCTCTGCCGCCATTACAAGATCGCCTTCGTTCTCACGATCCGCGTCGTCCGTCACGATCACCATCCGCCCTTTGGCGATGTCGCTCACCACATCATCAACCGCGTCGAACTGAAATGTCTCCCCGGTTTTGGCAATCATCGGAACCATACCATTACGTCCCCTGCCGCGCTGAGCAACTCTTACTCATGCTCCTGCTCTCGCTCATGATCGTAATGGGAAAATCGAGTAAGAGAGCGATTACGGAGCAAATAATTCTTGTATGCCAATCGTTGAATCTCGAATGGGAGGCCGTAGAACAGGTTCAAAATTCACGCGAGACTTTGGATGTCACTCGGTAGGCTTTGGAAAGGGCAGGCTCTTCCCTTCGTCGTATTCTTTATTTGCCCGCTTCCATTAGCCGATGCAATTTTTCGCCCGGCTCAGCGTCCTTTCTCATCTGCCGGTCCCAGTCATCCTCATCGGCGGGATTTAGCAGGCCAGTCAGTTCACAGCGCTCCTGCGCACTGAGCTGATCGATTGCCGCCTTAATCTCTTCTACTCGGCTCATCTGCACAGTGTATTCGGTAACGAGACTTCGGACAAGAGGCGATCATGCCGGGCTCATTACTCCTGCTCATGCTCCTCCTCGGGATCGAAACAGTTAGGGCGGTTCACCCGAACCGCCTGGGGCGGATTGAGGTCAATCGCTCGTACCTGTCGCCACAATCGCCTCAGGCCGGTACATATCGCGGTTGCTTCCCTGAAATTCAGCTTTCAGTTTCACTTTGAATTGCGCGAGATCCACAAGATCCCAGCGCGTGAATTTCCAAGCGCCATTTTTCTCCCGTGGCTCGTGTTCAAATCCGACAATGAAATGAACCGCATCATCGCTCACTTTGTTCGTGGCGATCTTTGGCTCGAAGTAGAATGTGCGGAAACTGCTGTCACGGCTGCCCGCAACATAAAGCTTTGGATCAAGGTAAAAAACGCGCTTGCTCGCCACGTCAACAATGCGCAAATCGGGGTAGCCGGAACGCAGCACGCGACCTTCGGCCGTGCGCGGAAAATCGCAATTCAACCCCGGCGCTGCGTTCAAGAGCTGGCGCAAGCTGTCTTCAAAATGACTGCTCACTTCGTTGATGCGGGCGACGTTTTGAACCATGCTGTTCGGCGCGTTCAATTTCTTCATCGTCGCATCGCACGCAGCGCTGATTTGCTTAATTACCCGCTGGTCGATTTCGTCTTTGGGGTGCGCGGGTAAAACGCGTTTGTCCGTCGCGTCGAGAATCACTTCAGCGAATGGAATTCCACGCAATTGTCGATCTTCATTAAGCAGCCACGGGATCAATTGATCGACCGGCGCCGCTGTAGCCGGGATCGTTGACCTCGGCAGCGCTTTATTTTCATCAGCAGCCGGAGCCGCCGCGCTACAATTTAGAACCGCTGCAAAAAGGAGAAATAAGATGCGAAACATGTGCGCTGATTCAAAATCCGCCATCGCAAACGGACAAGAGCAAACGAATGCCCGCCGAGCCGCGATCATCTTCCTCTCGCAAAGGCGAGGATTGCGCAAACACCAAAACCGAGAATGCTAAACTGCAGCTGTGCAACTCATGATGGATAAGTCAGAGAAAATTTTCGTCGCCGGTCATCGCGGTCTTGTGGGTAGCGCTTTGATCCGTCGCTTGGAAAGTGAAGGTTTTCATAATCTGCCCAAACGGGATCGGTCGCAGTTTGACCTGACCGATGAATGGGCCGTGCAGAATTTCTTCGCAGAAGAAAAACCAGCGGTCGTGATTCTCGCCGCGGCCAAGGTTGGTGGGATCAAGGCGAACGACGATTTCCCGGTTGAGTTCCTGCTCGAGAATCTGCGGATTCAGAATAATATTATTTATTCCGCCTACCAGGCTGGTGTGCGTAAACTGCTCTTTCTTGGAAGCTCCTGCATTTATCCCAAGTTCGCGCCCCAACCAATTCCCGAAGCAGCGTTGCTGAGCGGTCCGCTCGAGCCAACGAATGAACCTTACGCAATCGCGAAGATTGCCGGCATCAAGCTTTGCCAGGCATATTCTCGCGAATATGGGGCGAACTTCATCTCGGCCATGCCGACCAATCTTTACGGCCCGAAGGACAATTTCGATCTTGAAACATCGCATGTGCTGGCGGCGCTTTTGCGTAAAACACACGAAGCCAAAATACGGAAGGATCGAAAGCTAATCGTATGGGGCTCTGGAAACCCACGCCGTGAATTTTTGCACGTGGACGATCTTGCGTCGGCCTGCTTGCTTCTGCTTGAGAAATACGATTCGCCCGAGATCATCAATGTTGGCTGCGGTGAAGACATCTCGATCCGCGAACTGGCGGAGTTGATCTGTGACATTATCGGTTTCGATGGGGAACTCACTTGGGACATCACCAAGCCGGATGGCACACCCCGAAAGCTTTTGGATGTTACCAAACTACGGGACCTTGGCTGGCAACCGGCGATCCCGCTGCGGGACGGCATCGCTCAGACGTATGAATGGTTCTTAAAAAACACGGCGAAGACTCACGCGTAGGCGCTCGAAAAGAGGCTTGCGTTTGATTCGTTCTGCATTTGGCTGCGATTATTCCGCTGATGAAAAAATTGCGCATTGGTGTTGTCGGTGTTGGTCATATCGGGAGCAATCATGCGCGACTGTATGCGGAGATTCCGGCGGCTGAGTTCACCGCGGTCTATGACGTTGACCTTATAAGAGGTCATACAATCGGAAGAAAATTCGGCGCGACACCTGCTAAATCGCTCGATGAATTTATTGGGATGGTTGACGCTGCTTCCGTGGCGACGCCGACCAACACTCATCACGCGGTTGCACGGGCTCTCCTTACCGGCGGAAAACATGTGCTGGTCGAGAAGCCGATCACCGATAATACTGGGCACGCTGCAGAACTGGCAGAGTTGGCTGCGGGCAACGGACTCATTTTGCAGGTTGGCCACATCGAACGGTTCAATCCGGTTTTGAGCGTGCTCGAAAAACACCTGGCCCATCCTCGGTTCATCGAAGCGCATCGGCTCTCACCTTACTCGGAACGCAGCACCGATATCGGCGTAGTTCTCGATTTAATGATCCATGATCTGGAAGTCATTTTGCACTTCGTGCATTCTCCTCTGTGGAGCATTGATGCGGTGGGCGTGCCCGTGCTTAGCCGGGGCGAAGACATCGCGAATGCCCGACTGAATTTCGAAAATGGTTGCGTGGCAAATGTTACTTCGAGCCGCATCAGTCCCGAACGCGTTCGCAAGATTCGCATTTTTCAGGAAGACGCCTATCTCTCACTCGATTATCAAAATCAAAGCGGCGAAATCTATCGGCGCGTTGGAGGACACATTGCGCGCGAAAGAATCGAGATTGAACACGGAGAACCGCTCAAACTTCAACTAACTTCGTTCATCGAATGTGCGAGCACGGGACGCCAGCCGCGCGTTTCGGGTTCTCAAGCCACGGCGGCATTGAAGTTGGCAGTCGAAATAACGAAGCGAATCGGCTCGAGTGCGTAAGAACTCGCTGATGTGTCCTGGCGCTGAATGCTGTAGCCACCGTTCTATGGGCGGTCTCTTGAGGAGCATCGAGCGAGAACGCCCACAGGCCCGTGGCTACAATAAGAATGAAATCCATGACCATCTACTTCGTTGCTGGCGAAGCGAGCGCGGATAATCACGGAGCCGCGTTGATGCGTTCCCTGCGCGAATTGGGCGTCGAACTTCACTTCATTGGGCGCGGCGGTCCGCAGATGCGCGACGTCGCCGGCGATCAATTCAAAAATTGGATCGGCGACGCAGCAGTTCTCGGTTTGTGGGAAGTAATCAGAAAGTATGGTTATTTTCGAGAACAGTTTCACCAAACGCTCAACGAAATTCAGAAAAACAAACCCGACGCGGTCGTGCTGATCGATTATCCAGGTTTCAACTTGCGCCTCGCTCGCGCGTTGCGGAAGGAGTCGCCGCAACAAAAAATAATTTACTACATCAGCCCGCAGGTGTGGGCTTGGAATCGCGGCCGCATCAAAAAAATGTCGCGCTTCATCGATCTGGTGCTCTGCATTTTTCCATTCGAGGTCGATCTCTATAACCAATCAGGCTTGCGCGCACTATTTGTCGGTCATCCCATGATCGAAAGATTGCAGGCACGGAAGATCGACACTGAGCGTGATCGGAACTTAATCGGGCTTTTTCCAGGAAGTCGTATGCGCGAAGTGCGAAAGATTTTTCCGGTGATGCTCCAGACAGTGCACCAGCTTCAAAGGCACAACCAGAATTTGCGTTTTGAAGTCGCAGCCGCCTCCGAACAACTCGCTGCGGAAATGAGGTCTGCAGCCGCTGAATTGAATCGACCACTAAACCCTTCGGCGCAAGATCGACACCTAATTGAAATCAAAGTCGGGGCGACGGCAGCAATCATGCAGCGCGCTTTTGTGGGAATGGTAGCCTCAGGAAGCGCCACGCTTGAAGCTGCTTATTTTCGGCTGCCTTTTGTGCTAATTTACAAGGTGGCGTGGCCGACCTATCTGGCGGGGCGAGCCGTCGTGAACGTCGTCTATCTTGGCATGCCCAATGTGCTCGCCAACAGAGAAGTGATTCCCGAGTTCATCCAGCACCGGGCAAAACCGAACGTAATCGTCAAAGCCGTGCGGCAACTACTGGAGCATGCAGACGCGCGCGACCGGATGATTTCGGCGTTTGATGAAATCGTCAGCGAGCTGGGCGAAGGTGGAGCGAGCAAAAAAGCGGCACGCGTGATTCTCGAAGAAATAAGCGGAAAAGTCGAAACGAAACGCACTTAAGTAATCGTGATGAGAATTTGGGATATTTCACGGACGCTTTCGGGGAATCTGGCGGAATGGCCTGGCGACGAGCCGTTTCATTTTCGATTAACGAAAAGGATAGCCGAAGGTCAGAGCGTGAATCTGGGGGCGATCAGCATGAGTGTGCACAACGGCACGCACGCCGACGGGCAGTTCCATTTTGATACAAACGGCGAATCAATTGAGAAAGCATCGCTCGAAATTTATTTGGGTCGCGCAACCGTTGTCGATCTTGCGCAAACCTTTTTACACTCGAAAGAAAAACACCTGATCACAATCGAAGATCTCCAGCCGCCTGAAGAAATCGCAGCGACCTCGCGGCTTCTCGTAAAGACTGGTCGATGGAGCGACTCCACGGTTTTTCCAAACCAAATTCCGGTGATTGCAGCCGATGTCCCGGCGTGGCTGCAAAAAATTGGAATCAAGCTGCTGGGGTTGGACCTGCCGTCCGTAGATGAAATCGATTCGAAATCGCTGCAGAACCATCACGCACTGGCCCGCGCCGGCATCGCCATTGTTGAATCGCTCGATCTGAGTGACGTGGCCCCGGGTATTTATCACTTCGCAGCGTTGCCTCTGAAAATCGCCGGTGGGGATGGCGCGCCGATGCGCGCCGTGCTCTGGCGCGACTAACTCTTGTTGCCAAGTATGGCATTACCTAATTGTGATTCCGAGCGGAGCGAAGCGTAGTCTAGGAATCTCTTACTGTTCCCAATGAGAGATGTCTCGACTTCGCTCGACATGACAAGCAGCCTGCTCGAAGACAAGCGCACCGTTTGGATCGTTGCTGCCGTAACCCTCCTCTTGTTTCTCATCGCCAATTTGCCGTGGCAGCTCGACGATTACGATCAGGCGAAACAAGCATTCACCTCCTTCGAAATGATCAAGGAGGGCCGCTGGTTCTATCAACAGATGCCGCACGAACATGTAGCGACCAAGCCGCCGCTGGTAGGATGGGTTTCGGCAGGTCTCTTCGCACTGACTCGATCATGGGAGGTATCGTGGCGGTTGCCATCACTTCTCGCGGCGATTGCTTTGTCGATCTTGTTGTTTCGTTCTGCCGGCTCTGTTTACGGGTCAATTGCTAGCGTAATCGCGCTCGGTGCGTTTGGGTTGAACCTGCTGAGTCCACGCCTGGCAACGCTTGTGCGCACAGACATGCCGCTTGCACTCGTAATTTTTCTGATCGGCCTGCTGATCTGGAAAAAAATCCAAAGGCAGGAAGAATGGAAACCAAGAGATCGAATTTACGTCTTCGTGTTGCTCACGGTCGCGATGTTGATCAAGGGACCGATTGTTTACGCATTTTTGCTCCCGGGAATCGCGTTGTTCCAATGGCGCACAGCTGTAGCCGGGGTCGGTGACCCCGGTCAGGACGGTAGGACGCGACCTGAGCCTGCCCTGAGCGGAGTCGAAGGGAGCGCGCCACCTAATGAGTCGAACGAGTTCGCGGACGAGAGTGGTTGTAGCCACGGCGCTGTGTCGCCGTGTAGTGGATCGCGCGGTGAGCGCCTCGACACAGCGAGGCGGCTACAGGGCGCATGGTGTGGCTGGTGGCCCTGGATCGCGTCGCTGGTTGTCTTTCTCTTATGGGTGATCGGCGGCATCATTTTTCAACCCGGCTTCTACAACGAAGTCGTCCTGCGCGAATTCTTGGCGCGCTTTGGTGAAACAATTCACCGCTCGCAGCCGCTTTACTTTTATCTGCCGCATCTGCTGCATAAATTTGCTCCGTGGAGCGTGCTGCTGATAGCCATCGCCGTTTTTGATCTTGCGTCGCGTCGATGGAGGATTAGCGCCGTGTTTCGCGAGATGTCACCTGAAACATTCTGGGTGCTTTGCTGGAGCCTGGGCGGCTTGGTCGTGATGTCATTGATTCCATCAAAACGCGTCGATCGGATTTTTCCAATTGTTCCGCCGCTTTGTCTGCTGCTCTCCGCGCAAATTTCTGGTAGGTACGCCGCGCTGCCCCGAAAGCTTTGGGGGAGCGACGCGACGCGCTGGCCCTACTTTTGGGCCATGATAGCGCTCGTCTTGTCGATCCTCTTCACTGGCGGCTATACAGTTTTCAAAGTCGTCTCTGGATACCGCGATCATCGCGACGCGTTGGCTATTTTCGGACGCGACGTCCGTCGCCAGGCGGTATTGAACCATTGGCGTTACGAAGTAGTTTCCGCAAAGGATGAAGGGCTGCTGCTCTATCTGCGAAAAACGCATTTCACCAAGCCAGATCGCGCGGTGGCCGAATGGAACCTTGGAAATCTCGATGCGCTGGTAGCGTCAACAGAGAAAGCGCCAGCTTTGATGCGCGAGTTTCGGGATGCGGCCACCTCTCAATTGAAATCAAATGAGAGAAGAGACGAGCAGGGGAGAGGTTACCTCTTAATTGTGCGCTGAGCCCTGGCAGGATGGACGCCAGCCGCTGTTAATCGCCCTGTTGAAGCCAGAGGTAGCGCTTCCCGTTCCAGTAGATCAACGCGCTGGCTGACTCGCTCTTGCCCACGAGCAGCGCTTCGCCGTGAAGCCGCGGAATTGTTGTTTCACCAATTTTTCGGGTTGCACGTTTTTTAGGATAGATCTGCCACGAATCCATCCACTCGAAGTCATCACCGCCATTGCCGATGCCAACTCCTGCCCCGAGAATTGTTACCTTGTCCTTCCCACCATGAATGACCGCAATCCCGAGCTTACCCGTCGAGCGTTGCTTGACCAGAACCGCCACGTCAATCTTGCCGTCAGCATTGAAGTCTCCACGCAAATAGAATGGGTTCACCTGAAAGGAGACCTCGTAATCCTTCGCTAAGGGCCCGTTCGTGATAGCTCTCTCGACTGCCTCGGGTATGTCATGGAGCTGTGCAGCCACGCTCGGCTCTGACGACGGCGCGGGATCGGATTGTGTTATGGCTTTCGTCTTTAAATCAACCTGGTACGTCTTGCCGCGTTCGGATGTAACGATCAGCGTGCCATCCTGAACTCTCAGCTTCTCAATGAAAACCCACTGAACGTCTTCCTCCAGCTTTGGATCAATGCGGTTGGTGAAGACCTTCAGGTCCCAGATCTTCTTGTTACTCCGCACATCCCACGCTTCAATGTATCCACGGCGGCCATCGTCATTCGGGGCGACGTATCGTACGCCTTCGTGAATTACAGGTTCAACTTTTGCAGGTGCGGCACGCTTCGCGGTTGCCAAACACAGCGACAGAAGCAGCCCAACTGAAATGAAGACAAAGCGTATCACAAACCGAAGATCCTAACGGGAATAAGCGTGGTCGCCCGCTTTACCGACTGGTTAGTTCTTTGCTTATCAGCTTCGAGAACTTTTCCTCGATACCTTGCTGGATGCGCTGGCGTTTGATATCGTCTTTCTTTTCTTTGAGCATCGAGGTCAGCAAGCTCATCCCATCAGCGAGATCGGTGTTCGCTGATTCCCAGTCGCTCTTACTTCTGAACGTGACGCCGGGATAGGTGGTCTGCAAATCAGGTATGCGCCGACCTTCTTTCTGGGCTCTTTCTACCACCTTCACGAGTCCATCCGTGTCTCCAAAGGCGTAACCATTGATGTAAGGCCCCACCAATTGAAAGAAGGCATTCTGAGCCTGCAATAATTCGAACCCAGCGCTACCGATGCTGCCCATCTTACTCTGATCCAGGAGAACTCCGAACTGCCGGCCTCGATACTGAGCGGAATAAAACCAATAGACCGCTTCGTTTCGGTAGCCCAAGTCGTAAAGGCGGATCGCAGCGACATAGAGCTCGGGAAACGTGAGCTGATCCCAATCTTTCTTCATCCTGGCTATCGTGGCAATAAATTCGTCTTCTTTGGCCGACGCCAAGCCCGAACTAAACCGGCCGACGCTTACCGATGGACCTTTGGAGTTGTAGTGTGGCGTGACGTAGACATCAATGTGTGAGGCGTCGCTCACTGGCTGTGTCGCATCCAAAGGGAACCACGCAAGGTTTATGGCGCATAGCGCGAGGAGTAGTTTCTTCATTGTTTTTGGTAACGAGAATAAGGATCAGCCACGGCTAGCGGGAGCGCAATGTTTCTTTCTCTCAATAATTATCTCTCAACTGTCAGCTAATTTAGTACTCCGGCCAGCGGTGTGCTGGAGTTGGCTGGATGGCTATTAGTCGCGCCACGGAAAAACGTCTCCTCTGCGCATGTAGTAAGGCGCTTTCGTCGTGCTCCAAACAAAATCAGTTTTCGTGAGGGTGATGATTGTCTCACCGGTGTCCGGTGCCTCCGGTGGCTGTACAAGGGCGTTCTGAAAGAACTTATTGCCTTCGATGTGCCACACGCCGTGAGTCGCCTGCAAGCCGTCCTCGAACTCTGGCAACATAGTCCAAGTACCGTCAGCGCGATAAAGGTAACTATGGCGCGGCGACGTCCAGCGGCCGACCATGCGTTTGCGCAACTCCGCCGAATCTACGCCTGGAGGCATAGGATGTCGGATCACTTCAGCGTCTATAGCCTCCATCTTTTTGTAGTCCGCACGGGTGAAGCTCTCACGTAAGCGTACTAACCGTGTGATGTAAGCGACACGCTCTGCTTCGCTAGGATGCCTGAGCGATTCGAATTGACGGCGGGCATCGCGAAGCTCCTTCGGCTCTTCCGCGGCCACTGAGGTGGCAATGACAATTGCTGCCACGAGGATGCCTATCCGTGAGCTTACCATCTTACGAGAACAAGATGGCCACCCCAGTCAGTTGAAGCAAGAGCGAGCATTTTCCTTACTTGTAACACAACCGGCTGGGTTGGCTGCAGCGCTGATTAGAATTTGGGGCATGTCAATGCTTCAGTGGCGTGCCGAAGATTTTCTCACTGGGCTTCGGCTCCGAGCACTGATTCTGCCAATACGCGATTTGCTCTTTGCTGGTGACATCAACCGGTCCTTTGATCAGACGAGCTCGACCATTCTTATTGTGGTAAGAAACAGCTTTCAACGGAGCGTGTCTGTCAACCCTGTAGATGATCACGACCTGCTGCGAGTCCTCCGACCACTTCGCGCAGAACGAATCGGCGCCAGTGTCCAGTGTGTCCATGATCTCTTCAAGAGGCCCAATCTTTTTGCCACTCACTGCATCGGTGAGAAAGATGTGAAAGTTGTCGTATCCGAGTTCGCCTCCTCCGTGCGCCGTGATGGCGTACTTTCCGCTCGGCGATATTCCCTTGGCTATGGTGACGTACTCATCCGGCCCATACTGGTAGTTCGATGTGGCTAGAGCTACCGTAGCCGGAAGCGATATCGCGGCGAGGAAGAGAAATAATCGCAGAATGACTTTATGAAAGCGCATTTTCCCGAAGGTGTCCAATGTAGGCGTAGTAGCGGCCTCGCATCGCGAGGCCCCACAGTATAAATCCGATGCCCATGAGCAAAACTAAACACGCCAAAGTCGCCATAACGCGCAACGGATAACGATGAACAGCGGAATAGATGGCGAAGGGCAACTGTATCAAGAGCGCGACGCCCCAAACAGGCAATATCAACCATGCCCAAGGTGATCTCCGGAGGTATAACAGGAGGAACGCGATATCCAGAGCCATCACAGCCCCTGTTTGCCAGCTCACTGGATGCGATATGGCCATGTGATAGACGCCGAGCACGATGCCAGTCACGAGCACCAAAGCAGGAATATTGAGAGGATTTCGAAGAGGGTGCTGATGCCGCCACGCATGATATCGGCCAACAAAACGCTCAAGGGTTTCGTGCATCTAACGAGACCAGGATCAGCCACCGCTGGCGGGGGCGAGCGTGGCAAACATCGAGAACTGTTTCATAAAATCA